>Ga0098038_1000070_pt1 | contig 39836 bp, 33 predicted proteins | sample 5B_taG_FD_75051 | JGI IMG/M metagenome (GOLD analysis project Ga0098038, IMG submission 75051) | Marine viral communities from the Subarctic Pacific Ocean - 5B_ETSP_OMZ_AT15132_CsCl metaG | ecosystem: Environmental > Aquatic > Marine > Oceanic | place: Pacific Ocean | collected 2015-01-08 | reverse complement strand
GAGGCAGGATTTACAATGAATAAAATGACATTAAGTGATGGAAAATATCTACTAAAGATGTTCACAATTCAAACAGATGAATGGGAATATCAAGAATGGAAGCAGATGAGAGATTAAGAACAAAACTCTATTCGGTGTTTAATATGGGATACAAGAAATTATTCAATTACCTAGTCTTAATTGGCATAGGAGGTTTAGGATTTTTTAATTCTTCCAAGTTAGAGATTAGGTATGAAACAAATAGCAATTTAGAATTGCTATGTCAAAATGGTATGATTATATCTGCTGTTGCTATAATTTATTTCACTTTAGCATTTTTTGTTGAGTTAGTGGTAATGAAGAGGAGAAAAAAAGTCTATCGAATACCTTCAAAAAAAGAATATGATAATCTAAGAATAACCCCTGATAAGAAAAAAGAGGAAGAGTGATTATGAAAGACGACAAAGGCAAAGCATACGCTATTGAAAGAAGATACAGAATGTTATCTGAACCGTGGAAGGAGATGCTTTTAGAGATAAGAGCAGAAAGAGGTGCATTACTTGGTACAAAACAGTATGAGGAGATGGCGGGGGTCGAGAAAGCAAAGGCTCTTGATACCATAGATGATAGATTAGTAATGGTTCAGGAATGGCTATTACATTACGAAAGAGAGAGGACTAAAGGTGCTAGTCGGGGGGTCAAGAGATGGTTGAAAGATGTTTCTTTGCTTAGTGATTCTGAATTAGAGGGCGTATTATGATAATGGTAATGGATGATGAAGATCGTTGCGATGCTTGCGGCTCTCGGATGGATAGAGATACTAGATATGATATAATTTCTAAAGAGACAAGACCAATATTATACTGTCAATCATGCAAGAAATGGGTGTGGTATGATGGCAATTAGTCAAAATGAAGTTGAGTTTGCTTTACGATTATGGCAATCATTAGTGCCTAATGGAGAATGGATATTGCCTAAAGTGGGTAAATACATTAGAACAGGAGAAACAGAATTAACATTGGTTGAAATGTATTCGCCTACTGTATCTGCAAATGAGAGAAGTCTATTCGATCATCATGATTTTATCGCACAATTGGGTAATGAAATTGGTTGGAATGTTACTTTGGGTATAGAAAGAGCATTTGACTCAGATGGAGATGTTTTGAATATACCTAAAGGTATGATTGGCGATGTTGCTGTATGTTCATGCGGCTTAGTCATTAGAGTAGAACCTGCTAATCCGTGGCAGGTATATCAGCAAGTTGTTGATGGTAAATGTCCTCATTGTAAGAAAAATACATTTGAGGTAAAATGGAATGATATTCACGTTGTTACGGATAAAACCGCAATAAGGTTGAAACAAAGTATAAGAGAGGAAGAGTAAGATGGATAAAGAAGTAACAACAGGTAATTTCGTAAGAACAGGTGAAAGTCAATATACAAAGGTCAAGACAAAAAGTGGCAATACATTATTGCTATTAGACCATATTATTGCAATAACAACGGTCATCACAAATGAGCCGATGGTTCAGATACCTTTACCGGGATTTAGAAGATCTAAAGACGTACAGATGGATTTGCACATGACTAATGGTACAATATTTACTACTGTTGAAATGTCTGAAGGCAAGGCAAATCTATTGAAGGCTCAATGGTTAGATTGTGTGAATCCTAATAGATTAGAAGAAGGAGATTCGGGCGATGGAAACGAACAAGAAACATGATTATCACAACAAGGTACATGGTAAAGTAGATGTTTCATGTCATCTTGGTGAAGAATTGCATATCATTACATCTAACGCATATAATAATCGTGTGTTAAACATTAGAATGTGTAGAATTGTACCCTCAAAAACGGGGCATACAGGATATACAAGAGTTGGGTTTTTCCTAACTAAAAAAGAGGCGAGAGAACTGAGAGATTATCTTTCAGACGTTATAGAAGATGAAGGGGCATGGGAAGTCGTTGAAAATGAACCGCTAAGAGAAGCGAGGGGATGGGTAGATAATGAGTAAATGGGATAGTTTAGATGATTTCAAAGCACATCATTATGATGTAATTAAAAAATTAATGTTAGCATCATGTGATGAACCCGATGAATTAATTGAATTGGCTTATCAATTATGGGATAGGGTTCGTGTTTTTGCTAATAGAAGTCCTCTAAGTCTTTGTTTTGATTGTGTTTATATTGTAGCCAATGCAACAGGTAATGCAGTATCTCTTTCATTTTTATCATATGTTGGTGAACAAGTCATTCAAAAAAATGTAAAGGCCATGCAAAATCGTTCAGGTAAAGATGAGCCTAGATGGTTTTTGTCATCTAAAGGTGAGTCTGAAATTATGAATTTATTTGACGGCAACCAAGATTTGTATGACGATGTTATGAAGCCGTGGATTGAAGTTTATGGGGGGGAACAAGATAGATTATAAAAAAGAAAAACCTCGTTTTTTTCGTGGTTCGGTTGTTACAAAATGTAGTGTATGTAATGAAACAATAACTACCAAAACTAAAGGAAATATAGGAGATCATAAACGTGAGCATATCAAATGCGGCCCATGTTATTTGAAATCGAAAAAAGAAGAAAGACGATTGAAGGGGTTATTGTAGTGCTAATGTATCGTTCTCTTGCAGAATCGTGGCGAGTTATGGATTCTTATTCATTGAGAAATCGTGCAGAAATTGTTGCTAACAACATAAGAGCATCTATGGATGAATCATGGACTGTTGTATCATTCTTTTATCCTAAAGATGGTATTGGCAATAGGCTTAGTGATGAAGATTTCAGGGAGATTTTCTTTTTACTAACTGACGCTTATCCTGAAGAAGTAGAAGAGAACCCTGACCCAATACATATCCTATGTTCTTTATCCGAAGTTGAAAACACTAAAGGTAGTGCCAATGCAATTGTTGGCCGTATTCATAATATCTTAGAAGCCCCTGACAATACTACAAGATCGTGGTTATTACGCCCGTTGTTTGAAAGAATAAGTAAAAGGGATTTACACCCACTATTGATGCGACTATCTGTTCGTGCATCTCCAATAAGGCGTAGAGATGTCGTGAGAGCGTTAGGACTTGCTTACGACCAACCATTTCATCATATACGAACAAGTGTCAATCTTTTAGGATTACAAAATACAGTAAGGGATTTGTCTTTAGGTGCATTTAATTACGCTAAAATAAGGCCAATGAGAGGTATGCCTCTAATGATACCTATGCCTGTTCTTGTAAAAAGTCCTGAAGCAATATCATTTTCTAATTGCTATGCCGAGATTGTAGAAGGTTCATGGGTATCTATCCATCATACCTCAACCAAGACTGTTGGTTTTACCCCATCAGGTAGTGAGATTGCTGATGATGATGAATGGATTAGGAAATGGGTTGAATCGGTAGGATTGAAGTATGGAATATACTTGTGCGATTATGCAGAACATAGAGATAACCCTTTGTTGTTAATTGATTGGTTAGATCCTGATGATGTGCAACAGACATACAGGTTGAGAAGAGAATACTTTGAATCAGTTGCACCTTCATGGGCAATCAAAGATATGATAAAATTAGATTCACCACACATGGTTATAGGCATAACAAATAGTGAATTGCCTGTATTATTAAGAAATGCAAGAGGAATATTAACTTATCAAAATACCATTGAAGAAGTAGCATTGTTAAATCCCGCTAAGAAAGAAAGAATTGTTAGAATTATATCAGGGCGTGTTGCTAAATCAAATGATGGCGGCAAACCGATTATACTATGGAAAATTGGTGTAAGAGATGGATATGACTATTATCCTGTAACTGAAGTAGAATCAGATCAAGATTTCAAACGCTTTTGTTCACCATTCAAAAGATTAGAAGGTGAAGCAATAAAAGTTGAATCTCCTTTGTTTGTTGAAGTGGATATACTATCGTCAGGTTGGGGTGATATTGGGGCATACATGAGTTGCAACATAGTAGGATTGGCTGAAAATGCAGGTATTGCGGATTGTCTAGGTGTTGAGGAATTAGGTTATGTCAATCTTGAATCAGAAGGATAGAGATGTAATTATCTTGGCTTCTACAATTAGAGGCGACATAAAATGCGTTCAATCAATAGAACGAAAATGTGGTTATATTATCAGACCTGAATTATGGTTTACTAATATCGAAGCGGGTGCGGCTCGTGCATTATCAGAAGTCGGCTTAACTCTCCGCACAACGTATTCTAAAGAAAATGAGATAAGTAAAATATTACAAATTATAAAAGGGCTAGAAGATTTATCAAGCACAACAAGTGGTTTAATGATGGTAAAAACGGCTAATGGTGTCCTTGTTCAACCAAATACTCATCAAGAAGTTAAGGATGCTTTAGACTATTTGGATGAGATAAGAGAGGTTAATAGTAAAGCCGATGTCCGATAACATCCCGTAAGGAGAATAAAGATATGAATGATGAATTGAAGAAGATAGGAGAAATGAAAGGATGGACTTTAGATGAAACTAAACAGGCACTTTTGGATTGGTGGAAAGCCGGATTCAAAGATGCTTTTGATGAGTGCAACGGTAATTTAGATGAAGCAGATGAAGATTACCAAGATTGGCTGATTGGTGCATTCCAAGTAACACAAAACAGAAAATCCGCATCAAGTGGTAGCAAAGGTACTGAATATGTTGGTATGATTGTAGCATACAAAGGCGTAAGAGATACAAAAGAAGATGCAAGGCAATTAGCAGTAACATCTGCTATGTCTAATTTACAAGCAGTATTGACTAGCGGCATCAAGCCGTATAGCAATAAAGAAATTACTGTTCCTGTATGTAGGGCATATTTCCAAGAAGATAAATGGCTTATTGCTAATGCACAAGATCAAGTCGTACACACCGAAGAAGGTCGAGAAACAGATATTCCGGCTTGGGCTATCGCTATACCTAATCAGAAATTCTATGTTTGTATGATGAATAGAAACAGTAAGCCTATGGATGCTTATTCATACGAAAGAACATGGTTGTTTGTAGGTAATGAAACAGACAAATTGCTATCTCAAGGCCCATTTGATATACCTATTACTTTGAAGTGCCGATGGGATGCAGGAATGACTAATCTCCGCATGAATACCCCTATTAGATTCAAAGCCGAAAAAATAGACTACAAAGACGGGTCAGGATTCCTTTTGCAAACAGGCAATATAGAACCTAACTATGGTCTTGGATGGGTAGATGATGAGCATTTACCTAAAGTAGAGAAATTATTTGATCCTGCACAATACCTTACTCAATTTGTGCCACATCTAAATGATTTAACACAAATCTTTGATTATCATGAACAAAACTCATTTGAGTCATCATATAGTGCTAACAAAATTGGCCCTACATTTTCATTCAAAGGTACTGTTGAATACATAGACTACGTTGGTAGGGAATTAGAGTGGGCTGAAGGCGGAACACAATTCTCTATGAGGATTAGTAGCAATAGCATGAGAAGAGAAGATGCTAATTCTGCTCTATACATCAACCTATCAAAAGGGTTAGAAGAACACCATAACGCATTCAAAGTGAATAAAAACGATGAATGGAGAGAATACACTACGGGAACACAAGTAATCGTAGTTGGTAAAACTAGAACCTATGAAAGAAATGATGGAGACATAGGATTGAACATTGACGCATACAACATATACGCTATACCAAGTCGTGCATTCATAGCAGAAACGCCTACCGAAGATTCTAACGATCTTGGCGGGCTTGATGGATTTAGGGGTGATTAGGCGTGAGTGGTACAGGATTCCTAGATGGTTGGAAAGAAGAGGACACATCAGATGTCGCACCGCCACCTGTAAAGAAGAAAAAGACTAACGTATGGGGAGAGGAGATAAAACCTCTACCTGAAGGTCATGATAAGATGTCTTTAGAGGAATTAGACAAACAATCAGTCGCACCGCCACCTGTAAAGAAGAAGCCCGCACCTACTGTATTAGCACAAGGCTTCATCAGCAAAGAACCGCCTGTTAAAGCAACATCTCAAAAAGATTTAGAAGAGAAAAAGATTAACAAGGAATTTCTAATGAATGCAATACCCGCAGTTAAACCTGCTATTACTTCTACATTCACCCCACCATCTATCGCTGATGCTGAAGATAATCTTACAGGGTATGGTAAACACCTAACTGCTGTTGAAAAGGCACGTCAGGCTCAAGCATTTATGAAAGAACAAAAGAATCATCATGTTTTCTGCGGTATAGTAGCCCCGCCTAAAGCAGGTAAATCTTCTATCGTATTTGATAGCCTAACTGATGAAGAAGCAGCAAGTGGTGCTGAAGTATGGGATATTGATTTCGATGGACACGCTCATGCTTCTATAATGAAAAACTATCCTCATCGCAAGGATAACATTCTAGCAATCAATCCTTATGTAATTTACAAAGAAGATGGTAGAGTACCATATGATTTTCCTAAGACTCACTTGAATATAATAAACATCTTACAGGATGCTTTGAGACAAGTAGATACTCAAGAGGAATACTTCAATCAACACGGTAAAATGCCTGAGAGATGGCTAAAGACAGTTATGCTTGATGGTGCTGATAGTTTCTTGAAGATATGTGAATTAAACATGAAGATTGCTGATCTTGACTTAGGGGCTGACGCTATTGCAGTATCGGGTAAAAAGGCCACTACTAGCGTTGGTAGAACCAATTGGTATATCCGTAGCAATTACTTCATGGCGGCTCTTGACTTGATGAAAGAATTGTCTCGTAGAGGTGTTCATTGTTATGTTATTACTCACTTCAAAGCCGATTATGATAGTAATGGTAATGAAATCAAAGGCGAGGGTGTACCGCATTGGTTGCCTCGTAAAACCGAAAGTGCATTGACTCAAATCATATACATGACATTAGATGAAGAGATAGACGATACAGGCCGAAGAACAGGCGTTGTTACATCTACGGCTATATTGAAGTCTAATGGTGTGAGTTTGAAGTCATCAGGTACAGTTACTATCTATCGTCAAGATACAGAAGGTGGTGAATGGTTCGGTTGGCATGGATTGCGTGATGGTTCATTCTCTACTGAGTGATTCAGCATGGATCTGATGAAGATTCGCCCGCCTCGTAGTGTGCCTATACCTAATTCAGATAAAGAATCGTCATATCAATGGCATCCGAGTTTTCATTTGGATGCTATGATGAGGGTATCTAAATCATCACTTGGGGCATCCGATTTTTGTATGCAGCAATACTTCATCAAGTATGTATTAGGGGTCAAAGAGCCGCCTAATGATGCTATGACTAGAGGTAGTAATGTTCACGATGCTATTGATGATTGGTATGCTAACTTTGATTTAGACCATGCAATTAAATTGAAGTCTAAAGGCTACCATGCAGTATTAGAATGGTTTCTTAGCCTTATGCCTGAATCTAATCCCGAAAGAGGAGATTTTGAATTAGGTGAACAAGAGCATCTAAGAAAAATCATGGTAGTAGAAGCAAGAAGATTCATGGATTCTGATTCTAAATATTTTTTGCCTGTTGGTAATGAAGTACCGTTGAATGCCATTATTCAAATCAAGGGGGTTACGGTTCATCTTAATGGGATAGTAGATAGATTGTTTGAAGATTCAGAAGGAAACTTACATATTCACGAATTGAAAACAGGTAAATGGAAAGAAAGTAATTTCAAATGGGAAGGTATGCGTGAAGAAATGGCTTTCTATGCTTATCTAATAAAGCATTGTGATCACGAAGAGTTTGGGGGGAGAGATGCTTTGTTTTGGGGATGGGATTTTACAGGTGGAGAGGACTTATTTAGAGGTAGAGAACCTGTTAGGGTTCAAGAGATTCAATCTATGTTAAAGAAATTAGATGAGTTAATTTCTACACACATACAGTATGATGGGTTACAGCATGGCCGGCAATTTGATCTTATATCACCATACCGACAAAAAACAGTATGTGAGCCGTGGTGCAAACTCAAAGGATTCTGCCCTAGATTTGGAGAGGTGATGAAGTTTGAGTAATCATTTGTTCAATCATTTTCCTCGTGAAATGGATATGAAATCACGAAAAGTAGTATTGAGCATGGATGGATTACAGAATTATATCAAGAGAACAAATGGTAAACAAAACCTCACTACAACGGTATATGGATTTAGGCAATTGAAACCCAAAGGCAACCGTTGTGAATACAATACTGCTATCGTACCTCACTTTGTAGTAGATTTGGATAAAGGGAGAGCCGCACAAATGCTCGACATTGAAGATTCTGAAACAGGACATAGATGCACCAAAGATACCTTAATCTTAGCATCTTATCTTAGAGATCGTAACATTCGTCATGCAGTATGGTTTTCAGGTGGCGGTTTTCATATTTGGGTTATGTTAGATAAAACACATGAGTTGCCACCAAACGAATTGAGTAATTTGTTGTTCTCAGGGAGAGTATTAATTAACAAGTGGATTAATGATATGGATTTAGTAACCATAGACCCCGTTGTATCATTTCGCCCCGATAGACATATTAGAATACCAAACACATACAATTACAAGCGTAAGTTATGGTCTATTCCGTTATCTATTGAAGAGTTAGAAATGGGTTGGGATTACATCATCAATGAAGCCCGTCATGCTAAAGGTGGCATGAAAGTATCAGGTCAGAAAGGAATAGAAATAGAGATAGTCGAAGGAGATACAAACTATCTAAATGGTATGTCGGGCATATTTCAGAAGTTTGATGCTGAAGATATATCGGTCAATGCAGGTAATGTATCAGGAATACCTGTATTACCATGCTTAGAGGCCGCTTGTTGTACGAAGGGCGACAATCCCCCCCATCAGTCTCGTGCATACCTTATGATGTATCTAATGGACTATTTTAGAGAGTTTGCTAGACCCCCAAGCAATTCAAAGGTATCTTCTTTAGATGTCGTTAGAAAAACTCATCAATTTATTGCGGATCTTGAATGGGCCGATTATAGCCCTAAAATAACTAACGAAATGTTGGTGCATGGTGCATCAAGAAACTATCTCACACCATCATGCCCTAAGATATACCAAGAAGGATTGTGCATAGGCAAATGTCCGTTCTTTGATGGTAAAGGTGTGAAGAGAGATTAAGTGCAAATAGAAGGTCGGAGATATACATGAGCGAAGATATAGAAGAAATTAGAAAGGCTAAAGCACAAAAAGCAAGAGAATTGCTTGGTGCATTGGATAGCGACAATGAAGAAATTAGGCAACAAGCGACTGAGGTATTACCGTGGGCTTACAGATTAAACAATGAAACCCAATTCATAGAGATACTACAACAGGGCAATATGGTGGCTATCACTCAAGACCCAAGATTTGCTGAAGTAGTTACAGACCATTTGAATCGTATGATTCTTGTATTAGAATCAGGGATGTTAGGAGAAGAGGGATTGTGAATGCCGTGGAATTGTCATAATTGTAACAAGCCCACAAAGGGATTTGCTAATGGCAAGACATTATGTTGGGTATGCCAACAAGCAGTAAACAGAAACAAGAGGGATAGAGATGAGTAAAATGATGTATATAGATCATCGAGAGCGTTCAGGCTTAGAAGTTTTAGTTAAGAAATATTGCGATAGAAAGGGGCTTCCGTATGAGGAGAGAGAGAATTTAATTACAGACTACGCCTTTGGTAATGTTGGGATTGAAGCAAAGAGTATTCAAGATTACATGGGTAGTCTTTATTCAGGTCATCTTGAAAGACAGTTACAAAATCTTGATGACAATTATAATCAATTGGTTTTAGTTGTTCATGGAACAATAGACCATTACATATTACAGGCAAAAAGAGGGGGCAAAAAAATAGCGTTTGCTAAAGTGTTCAATGCGTTTCTTGGCTCTATTGCTAGATTTCATAATGACTATGACATTAGTATATGCACGTTTCCTGACAAATCATCTGCTGCACGATTCATATCTAAGAGGTATGAAAAGGATGGTACGTTAGGATCATCTACTACATATCGCTACATGAGAAAAACTGCATCAGAAGATAAGAGAGTAGATGCTCTCCGTATGCTTGGATGTAGTGAAGCAATAGCAAAAAAACTCTTGGAACAATTCGGCTCAATTAGCGAAATTACCGCTTCATCACCAAAGGAATTACAAGTGATTGAAGGTGTAGGGAAAATTACCGCTTCTCGCATCCTTCATTGTCTCAACAGCGAGGATGCAGTAATTGAAGAAAAGGTAAAGATGACGAGGGCTTGAAATGACACTATTAAGACAAGAAACAGATACGACTCGTAAGTGGAATGATTACTCTTTAGTTAAGACACCTTTTGATGGCGGTCAGTATATCAAACAGTATATTGAGCGTTTTAGTACCGTATCTTATTTCAATGAGTTTGCAGGGCTATTATCTTACTTTTTCATAATAGGACAATCATTAGCCCCGTATATGCGTATTCCGATTCATGGTGCGTTTATTGATTGCAGACTTCATGTGTTTTGGATTCAGCAATCAAGAACGGGGAAATCAATTGCTTATGAATTTACATCGAAGGTATTGAAAGCGGTTGGTATTGAAACTGAAAAGTTTAGTGCAGGTTCTGATGCTAAACTAATTGGTACAGTAGAGCAAAAGATGGTTTACAATGATGAAGGCAAACCAACAGGGGAATATGAGTATGAGGTAATTCCCGGCTTGCTGAATGGTTACAAGACACTCTTATTCGATGAAGGTAGCGTTTTATTAAACGATTCAAAATCATACTTTAGCGATAAAATTCTATACCTTCAACAGGCTATGGCCCCAATCGGTTCAGAAACAAATGTATTGGTTAAACACTTAGTAGGTGGTTCGGTATATACGCCATCGGGTGTCTCTCTATGGGCTACTACATTCCCCCCAAAAGACATCATGGCTCATGTATTAGAGAAGGGTTTCTTTCAGCGTGTATTCTTATTCCAAAACGATGTAGGATTGGAAACAAGAAGGACAGTCAGCGAACATCGAATGGCAGGGGCTTACGTTCCTGTACCTGAGAGAGTATGGTCTTACGAACATCTTGCACAATCAATCATTGACATAAAAGATGAGATAAAACATAGGCTGTTTGATTTAGCAGGTATTGATGAAGAGGGATGGAATGCTCTAAGCGAAGATCAAAGAGAGGAGATAACCACTAAGTATGCTCATGGATTGTTTGACATAGGGCCATCATACCATGCGGCATTGTTATCTGCAACAGATGATTACTATGACCTAATTGCTTCGATAAAGAATGAAAACATACGAGAAACCGCATTGTCATTCCTACCTAATGTTGAGAATTATACACTCATCTTTTCTAATCTCATCGCAGCAACCATGAGATCTTCGGTGATAACAGCGACTCATGTTCAAATGGCTACCGAGATTATTTACGATAATTTACACAATACTATTATTTGGCTTGAAAACAAGCAAGATTTCCGAGTCAGTAAGAAGAGAGAATCAGACTTGAGACAATGGAAAGCAGCATACAACAAGTGTGAAAGAAAGATACATGATAGGCTAAAGAAAGAAGTAGTCAAGAAAGGAGATTTAGAAAAGATATATTCTGCAAATACAGGCGTAAGTGTAAAAACTGCTAAAAGACGATTAAACGTAATGATTGAAGCAAAAATTGTAACAAGGATTACTGAAGGCCGCAATGCGTATATTGCTTTGGAGGTGTGATTATGAGTGTTTCAGATTGGATGATTGCTAATGATGTTATATCTTTCAAAATCTTCTCTTCTACGGATGCAAGCGATTTGCCTACGGGTTGGACAAAAACATCAAAATTTACTTTAGATGGTGCTGTTTTTTATGATGGCAGACACATGATTGTTTTTTCAGATAAGGTTGCAAAAGTATTGATTAAAGATAAGAAAACAAAGAATCACCCCTTAGAGGAGATGCAATCATGGTTAAACACTACAAGAGGGGCGACCTTTGTAGGATATGGTTCACGAAAGTTTGATTCTCTTTTGCTTACAAGAAAACATTCCGTAGCAGGAGATCATGTTGATTTAGCAGAATTAGTATTTGATGCGTCAAAAAATCATTATGGCGATAGAGGCAGGAGATACGATATACAGCAATTAGTAGAATTGAATAGATACAAACAAACTGCATTAAAACATATATCGTTTTTATTGAAACCTTTTACTCTTATGGCCGAATGGCGTATGGGTATGTCTCGTAATGTCTTGAAAGCATTAGCAGCCGAAGCAGAATTGATTGCCCAAATGTATTGCCAAGTTGTTTGTCATGAATCACTAAAAATAATAGATGAAAGAACAGAACATCCTGTTTCAATATCATTTGAACACGTTAGAGACATTGATAGATATACAATCAACATGAAAGAAATCAAAGAAGAAGAATAATCATCTGCTTGTTTCTTTACGTTCTTGACCTGCACCTAATTGCCTTCTCAATTTAGGTCTAACATTCCCTCTTGACTTATTGCGAGCATATCTTCTTCGTGTTCTGCCACGCTTAACCTTGCGGCTTTGCCCCCATGCTCTCGCCTTGCTTTGTTTGGATGGTCTATCGCTTATTGTATTGCGAGTATATCCTCTAAACTTACCTTTTTCTTCAGATCTAACAATATCCCATGCTTCTTCAAAAGCACTCATTGTTCCACCTTCATAGGTTTGAGGCGAGGTTTTGCCTTCTTCCATACAAATGAACACAAAGGACATTCCCATAAAAAGATTCTATCTCGTGAACCGGCATAGAAACCGTTGATACGAATAGCAAGAATTCTATGTTTGCATTTAGGACAGTCTTGACTAATCTTATCTCGATAATGCTTCATGGGGAGACATCACCTGTATGACCTGCATGAGTGTATGTGATTTTGACATGAGTTGGTGTGCCTGTATATCCTAGACTTCCATTCACCGTTACAACATTATCTGATACTGTATAGTCTAAACCTTGTATTAGAACCGCAATAAATCTAGGTGTGCCTGATTTATACATCACTACATCCATCATTCTTGTAGTTGCTTCATCTTGAGATTCTAAAGGCGTGTATGCTAATGTAATGTCTTTTTGAGAACCCGTATATGTATCTGTTTTGATAGATTGCCTGTGAGTTGGAGTTATCTGATAAGCCCCCCCCATTCCCGATTGATTAATCCTTAAATCAGATTGATAGAAAAGATGTGTACCACCTCTACCGTCTGCATATGAACCAAGCCCAACAGGATCACGAGCAAACAAAAATCCTAAATCTGTAATTGGTAAACTCGCAGTTGCATCTCCTGAAATGAATGTATTAGTAGGCATTGTTGCATTACCCGAAGCATCAATTAGAGAAGATAGGGGCATAGGGCCGGGTCTTACGAATACTCTCTTATCTTCAAGAGATGCTATTCTTATCTCATTACTGCTGTAATGTAATCTTGCAGATGCTAATACGATAGTCTGCCTCACTAAATGACCTGATGGGCTTTGAGGATATGCCCCCCCTGAAACGTCTTGGTTTGAACCATATGTAAAACCAATTTTGCCCGTTACTAATGGGTCGAAATATACTAACAATATTGCTTCATTTGTTCCTGATAAAGATGGTGCATTTCCACTATGTAAACGATATACCCCTGTCGAAGCATTAGAATTGCTTGTAACATTTATTGTTTGTTCACTTATTGAATAGAACATACCATCAACAAGTATAGTACCTGCTGCTATGACAATAGATTGATTGCTAGATATAGAACAAGCACAATTCAATGTGGTTTGAGTGTTTCTTGCTGTATCACTATATTTGTTTGTAGTAATAGGTACAACACCATTCATCAATGCTCTTTCATTAAAGTTAGTTAATGTAGGGCTTGATAATACATCTGTATCTCTCAACCCATCTGTTTGATGCGATGCACTTGCTGTTTCATGTCCTTGACCTATTCCTGCCATACTATCTAATCTCCATTAATACATCAACACGGATTTCGTTTGTGCCGTCTTTAGTAAGTGGTAAAAATGTTGCTCGGTATGCAGGAGTATCTAATGCAGTATCCCCATGCAACGCAATTTCCTTAATTGTTTCAGATGATGTTTGTTGTGTATTGAAACTAGCAGTTACTGCTACTGTTCTATCATCTACCTTTGTAACTTGAGGTGATACTGTAATCTGAGGCGTACCTGCCCCACCATCTCTACTTGAAGCATCTCCTCCACTTGAGCCAAGAGTCATTCGTGTAACTAATGTGGATAGATGATCGGTTAGTGCCGCTTTTAATGAATCAAGAACCGGCATCATTTCACCTCGTAGAATATCCCTTTGCTAGTACCAATCTGCCTTGCCCGCTTGTTACCATCACGAACCCCTATCTTACCCATCCCATTAGTGTGTTTCGCCCCAATAATAAATCCGACATTGTTTACATTACGAACATATATCCTATGAACTGCTACAATTTCAACTTTGCTACTAAGTGAGATTTCTGCAATATCTACTACATTTCCTGCTTGTTCATCTAATGGTTGGCTATTACCTGATATTGCTTGTATGTCTGAAATTAAACCTTCAATTCCTTTGTCATATTGCGCTATAACAAAGTTACTTGTCAAATTAGAATAATCGTGTTCTGCTTCAAAAACAACAAATTCTCCTGTTATACCGTGAGTTGGTAGATTCAATGTAACTATTTCTCCGGGCTGTATAGTTGATGCTTTCAAAGCACCATTAATATTAATCAAAGGCGCACCGTTTTCAGCACGAGACAATATTGATTTTGCTAACTTTAATGCTTCGTTGTTTGTTTTCAAGCCCGGTATCTCTTGTCTCAATGTCCTTACTAAGTTACTTTCTGAACCTTTATTAGCATTTAATTTCATTTTTTCTAAGTCTTTCACAACAACAAATACTCTTTCATTAGCAGCCATAGAATCTCCTACTACCACTATTTCATTTGGAGAATCATACATTTTACTTGCACTAACACTTTGTATTCCACTTCCCAATCCTAAGTTAGAACCTCTGTTAATGAATAATGGCGATGAATATACTAAAGACCCATTCTTTTCATTTACTAATTGTTTTCCGTCAATTTGGGTAAGATTGCGAATAATTTCCATAATGTTCAATCCTCTAGTTTTCCTAGCAGTAAATATAGATGAGTGATCGTTAATTAATCTCAAAGAAGGATGAGCATCTATTGTTGATGAGACTTCTCTATCTTTTGCTAACAATGAATTGCTAGGCGTAACATTGAATCCTGCTAATTCTGAACCGCTATCATTTAGTAACATCAAAGCAGCATCACTTGTTCTTATGCCTACAAACCCTTTCTGACCCATCAATATGTCTCCTTCTTTCAATCCCGCATCTACAATACTATCCGAAGTGATATTACGAAATAGTAATGATGACGATTGTTCTTCTTTATCTAGTCCTGCTATTCTAAGATTGAATCCTTGTGAATCAAACAGATATGGGGGGAAATAACTACTTGTCAATTCTTTTCCATCGAATCTTAATTCTCTAATACTAGAATTAGATGTTTTGATTCTTGCTGTTGTTTTACCATTTTCTATTATCATTGGACTTTGATTAATCATCATAAAGTCGGTAGGGTCATATTCTAACAACCCTCTATATGAGAGAGTCGTTTGCTTTACAGCATCTTGTGTAACATCATATCTATTCCATAGTGCAGACACTTGTTTGGATAATGTAATTGTATTATCTACGAATGTAGGTGCAATTAAATGAGGTATAGTCAAAGGTCGTATATCTGCTAAAGTAGATGGTGTGCCTGAATCAGATGCATTGTTAGAATAGTATCTTAAAATTTCTCCTGTTAAATCACTAACCCCTGTGCTGTTAGTAACACCTGTAAGTTTGTTTTTGGTTTTGCCTGTATAGTGTATTTCTCTTTTACCTACTAAGAATAGTGTTCCTGCTGATGGCAAAAGGCTTGCATCTTCAAGCACTATGTTGGTGCTGAAATGATCTGCTACTTTGAATTGAGGGAATAGCCTCATAGATGTATTCATTTGAGTATAGGATATACCTTCAGGGGTTGTATGTTTAACAAAGTCTCCCCCTATGCCTGTACCGTTAGCGGTGTATTTTACTTGTGATTGGTTAATTATTTCTCCACCACCCGGATGTGTAGTTTGAGAGTATCTTGGTTCAATTTCAGGATTGAAGTTACCATCAATAGTTTTTCTTGCAGCATCTGATTTGAAGAATTGTAACATAGATGCACTTGGCATTAAATGATAGGTTACATCATGCTCATTTGCATCAGGATATGCAATACTAAATGCCCCTTCTGCTGTTGTAACAAAATTAGTATTCCCTAGTGTTTCTTCTAAATTAGCCTCAAATACACCATATCTGTTGTCTCTTGTAAATGGTTGATATTCAAAGTTTGAATCGCCTGTTGATGATCTTGCACCTGCTAACCAACCATCTTGCAATAAGTCTGATGCAAAGCCATACAACTTAAGCGGGCGAACAGGTCTAACGAAGTAATCAATTTGTTTTCTTCTTTGGTTTGATGTTGTTGCATTGCCGCTTGTTCCCTCTACTTCAGTAGATAACGAGCCGTGTTCTAATCTATTCAAGTATGTCTTACGCAATATGTATGTGCCACCCCACGGTGGCAAATCTGCTGATCCTCTAACAGACCATATATCCTTAGCATGAGTCTTTGCTGCTATTATTGGTGGCGAATTTGATACAGTAACTAAGGTTGCGGTTACTACTCCACTAGAACCGGCATTGGACATTACAATAGTAGGCGCAGAAGTATATCCTGTTCCTGAGTTAGTAATGCTAACTGCTGCTATTGTGCCGGTGGCCGTATTGATTGTAAAAGTGAACCCTAAACCGCCCGTATCTACGGGTTGGCCGCCAATGTTTGCAATTAGTGGTTCGGGTTGCGAGGTATATCCTGTTCCTTGATTAGTTACTGCTGTTGCTGAAATTTCAAAACCATTTTGACCTTTTATGTAACTGAACGTACCTGCTGCATTAGACCCGCCACCACCATTTGTAGTCCATGTACCATTACCCCCGCTATTACTTAAACCCGTACCGTTAATCGTACCACCTGTTATATTAAACGCAGTTATGTTACCTAGAGGATTTATAGTATATGTTCCTGAAAATCCTGAACCATCGCTACCACCACCTGTTGCAGTTAGATTACCTGCTGCATACCCTGTACCTGCGTTTGATATTGCAAGAGAGGCAACACCCTGCCCGCCATCTCCTTTATCTGTTTTTGAATCAGGACTCCATGTTGGCAAAGTGTAAGGATTAGATATAGATTGACTTGTTGGACTACTCGGATTGATTGTCATGTTATGTGTAGTAAATTTTGTGTTTACAGTCCATGATGGCATTACAGGGAAATGTTGCCCTAAGATTAAATCGCTATGCAAGGATGCCGCTTTAGTAGATGTAATCGCATATTCTATGTTCTTATTTGTCTGACGCTCATTTTCTGTTTCAATGACAAATCCTAATCTTGGTTCGGTTCTTGATTGCACTTGTCTATGGTCTGATACTTCAGATAGAGGTATAGGTAATAGACTTGTAATTGTTGAATTGGAATGTGTACCTATTCCCCAACCACTTGTAGGATAGTGAACATTTGATGTATTGGAATGGTCTATTGCAGATGCGTTGGTATGCAAAGCATTGCCTCTAAGATGATAGAATACGCCACTAACACCAAATTGAGTAGAACTTACTGCTGATTGAGAATTGGCCTGAGCGTATGAAGATGAACCCGTATATTGTGTCAAATCAATAAATGGATCTGAACCTTTATTCATTGGTATGGCCTTTAACGGTAATGTAGATGCAGCATTGGGGTCAATCTTTGATTCCCAATTACCTGCTGACATAGCCGTAGGTTTTACTAATCCTAATGATTCATGTCCAAGAGTTAAACCAATACCTATTTTTTGCTCAGATTGCAAAGGTCTTGAATTACTTCTTCTAACGATACTAGCAAATGGTGTGGCTTCTGCTGTATGGTCTGTAAGAATTACACCAATTGGCGTGGTTCTTTCCACACCGTTGTAATCTGCGGGGAATGCCCAAGAGTCTCCGTGTGTAGTTGCATTTGGCAATTTATTCATTGAATCGTGAATACCCCCGTCAAAACGACCTTTCCCATATATCGGTTGTTGTGCGCTAGTATTCTCATTTGGGTCGCCCGCTAACATATCTAGGGCATCAGATCCTGTTCTGAATCCCCATGCTCTTACAGGTAGTCTCCTACCGTAATCATATCCGACCATATTATCAAGAGTTGTAATATATTTCGTGAAAGAAACACTATCATTGTCCACATCATAGGATATAGTACCACTTAGTTTCTCAGGGTTGATACTATCACCTATACCTTCACCCCTTGTATGTCTTATATTCTCATACTCGGTAGGTAGTCTCATAGTACCCTGCGGCTCTCTAACAGTAGTATGACCCATAAGAACAGCGTTGGCTGACTTAAGACCGACTATATTCCCATGCCCACCTGCGTTCAATCCATTGTACCCATAATTCTGTAACCATTGATTTACATATATTCTTTCAAAGGGTTCGGCAGCAATTGCCACACCTGCACTAGAGGGGTTAGAGTGGTTACGAAGGAACAACCCCTTTGTTGGGGGGTAGTTGTAGGCACGAGGCATCCCCGCCTCTCTATATCGGAAGGTCATGAAGTGTTCTCGGCTTGTTCCAAGTAGTGCAGGGTGGCTATACTCAGCAAGCCAATTGCACAAGAAGGCATCCGGTACACAACCTGTACCTGTATTTTCCTTTTTTAGTAGTGCAAAATCACCAAAAGTAGCGGTTATACCATCAGCGTTGGGCGTTGTAACGGCCATATTTAGATATTCAGGGTCGTGGCAAAGAAGTGGAGGAACAGTTGCCAATTCTGTTCCTGAACGGGGTACTAAGACCCCTTCTTCCAATCCTGACACGAAATAAGCAGCAGATCCTTCGCTAATTATTGGGGCAAATGGCCTACTTCCTGACAAAGAATAGTCTCCGAGGATAAATCCGTTCACCAAAAACTCACTTGCGGTGTTATAACGGCTTCCACCCGTCAAATTAGAGGTCAAAGTAAGCCTAGTTGGGCCTGAATTTGTAGTGGTTGTACGACTCAAAGTGCCTGTTCTTACTAAATGACCTGCACCTGTTGTTGCTGTATGTTCCTGTCCGGGTGCAATAAGATAGTCAAAACTGCTGTTTTGGGTGATACTGTTGTTTGTTCTTATGTCAGGGATTCTAAATCCATCCATTTCTGACAACGGCAAGCCCTCAGATGAGAACGAACCATTGGCTTCGTAATTGGATTCATCCTTAACTTCAAGCGTATCTAACTCAAAGACGGATGCAGAATTAGAGGTCTTGCCCGAACCGAATCCAAAGTGCTTATGTTCCGTTTCTGCTTCAAAAAGCAAGGAATACGATGAACCATGACTTCTATGTAATTGCCTTCTCATAGCATTAGGCGTACCTCTTTGAGTCATTGGGGTAACGAATGAATGCCCTTGCCTACCAAAGCGAATCCTATGGTGAGGGAAGGGATAGCCCGTTGCTGTGCCGTTGTTCGTCTGTGTAAGCACCGAACCCCTCTCAGCGTGGTCTGTTATCCTATGAGCCGCATAGAGGCGTGTAGAGCCGCTAGGAACAGCCCCTGCGGTAGTGTGGGGGGTCAGACCCTGTTTCGTAGCCATATCGGGATGCAATAGCCTCTTACAATGGAAAATTAGCATACGGTCATGGGTGTCAAACTGCGAAGCACCCCCTGATGCCTCTAAAACACCGCTAGAACGAGGGTCAGGGGCTGTTAGGCCACCTAGCCCCCATGTCATGTTAGACCACGCTTGAACACGATCATGGCCGCTTCTAACGAAAATTTCTCCCGGTATCTTCTTTGGGTTGGGTAATTCTAGTCTCAAATTAGGTTCTAATTTGCCATCGGGGGATGATGGGCCTGTGATTTCTTCACCTGTTTTAGGATTCTCTCTTGTATTTTGAACTGTGAAATCTTTGATTACCACACCCAAAGGTGAGTCTCCTGTTAGAGTTAATATGTTCCCCGCATCATCTGTTGTCTGAATGTCATCAAATACCATATGCTCATTACTGATTTGTAGCCCCTTCACACGAGAACTATTGAGAGTCTTAGCCGAGAATATGGGTCGAGGAACATTAATATCGCCCGTACCGTCAATTCCTTTCGTCAAAAAGTTAGTACCATATGTCAAATTAGATAATTCATCTCGACTATATGTTACCATATTGTTAGAATCGGCTGTTGCAGTTGCCCTATATCCACTCTTCAAGTGAAACATATCTCCTGCTGATGCATTCAAGGTAGTACCATATTCTAATTCAGCAAGTTTCACAACCCCTGTTGCACCTGAAGCAGGGGTATCGGGGTTCGCTTCGGTAATAGCGGCAATAGATGGCGAGGTTACTGTATAGTCAGGTGGTGGCATATCTGCCATGTTGCATGAATTAAGTCCTTCTACACTAAATCGAACATACCCATGCCCCGTAGTATGGGCAATAGCCGTAGAACCTCTTGAATCGTAGTTTGTTGCAGGTAGGCTCATGTTGCCGCCATCCATCGGTTTTGCTGTTAGTTTCCATATTGGGATAGATGTTCCAAGACCTTGAATTACAGGGCTACCGTTAGCAGCAGCCCAATAACCACCTGCTGAGTTAGGTGTTGTTGCTTCCCACGATAATACAATGGTGTGTTTCGCAGGTTCACCTGCAATTGTGATTGTTGCGCTTGAAAGAGTATCGGGATAACTATTTCCTACCTGATTTATTAGATTCTCAAGAGTATCACCTGTGATTGTAAAATCAGCAAATGAGGTTTGATCTGCTATTCTTCTTGCCGAGTTCATTTTCGGCCCTCTTCTAAATGCAGTTATTGCAGTATAAGATAAAGACAATCCTGTATGATCTCCATCAGTATAGGATAATGTGCCTGTTTGGGGCAAATCAGAAGGATAACCATGTTTGTAAGCCCCATCCCATTGAACTCGCAAAGTTTGTGCTGCCTTAGCAATCGTAGCAGTACCTGTATGTGTAGGCTTTCCTGACATTCTAACGTACCTTGCTCGTAAGTATCGTGTTACGCTATGTTCTCCTACCTGTTTGACCCTACGGCTGTTTATCTTGGCTGCAATCAACCTTGTTGCTTCTTCAGTACCAAGATTGTATGTTTTGCTATTTGTATCATCAGTAGCGGCTTGTTTCAAATCAACTACTATGACGTTAGTATCTTCAGCAGGTACGCTTGATGTTGCTATTGGTGTACGAATAAGAACGGTCAATCCTTGTTTCCATTGGTCGTTTGTATTCTCTCCGTATTCCCAATCAGTAACTGCATCTGAATATTCAGTATCAGGATAAGTAATGTGCATAGCAAAGTAACCACTAGCAGGATAACCATCACTCGCAGCCAATGGCTGAACTTTGGCGGGGTATAACTGCTTACGATATACCGTCATCACCATACCCCCGTAGATGCAAACAATTCAGTCCTTTCGGTACTTGTGAGAACGTGGTCGAATATTGCAATTTCTGATAGTATCACGTTAAACGCCCAAACTTCCATTGCACCGCCATAATCAGTAGTAGAATTAGAACCATCCGAAGTTAGAGTCTTTTCACCATCTGTTGTTCCGCAGCCGTATCCTAAATGGAATACTCCACTACCCCCTCTATATGTCTCAATATTCTTGATTGTAGATAGCCCAATGAAACAACTACTGTTTTTAGGGGTTGTACCTAACACTCTAGGGATGGTTGCATCTATGCCTACAACCCCAACTGTACCCGATGCTAAAGAACGTGTAATGGTATCTGTTGTTCCTGTGCTAAGATCAACTAACGAATTAGCAGCAACTTGTGTAATTGTAGAACTGTTCAAAGAACGCACACTACCTTGACTACCGAGATGCATCGTTACTGTATCTCCTGTTTTACTAACAATAATATTGCACCATGCATCATCAGTAATCAAAAGATGACCTGAATTGTTTGTAGTGTTAGTTACTGTTTTTGTTGTTGTACCATTATGGTATGTAAATGAAAACCCTATTTTTTGATACGCACTACTGTATTGTAATCCTGTCATCAACAAACCCCAATGCCTACCATTCACATCTTTACCTGTAATAATTGGGCCTGATGCGGTTTCATTTGAGTTTGCTTGATTATCATCTGTTGGCTTAAACCATGCACTAATTGTAAAATCTTGCGTACAATCAAAATCTTTCATAGGCCCATATTCAGAATTGACTACACTTCCTGAACCGGGATAGTAATGAGTAGCAATAGCATGGTTTCCTTTGAAGTAAACACCACCCCCGCTTGCATCTCCTGTGCTACCATCAGGGCCGATTGTAGTATGTTCCCATTGTGTATCTGCATCACTTTTTCCTTTCAAGTCCACTACATAGACATCTTCGGGTGTTGCACTTAAATTACTAACCCCTAAAATCTGACCGCTATTGTTTGAGGTTGTTCCTGTGTATGTGAACGAATCAACTGTGCTTTCTTCAGTAACCGCATTGTGTGTTGCCCCTGTGCTGAATGCTGCGTAATCATCTACGTTTAATGTAGAACCACTTGAGTATGCAGTACGGACAGTTGTAGCATCAAAACCTTTGGTTGATCTTAGATATGAGCCGTATAACGCTTCTTTGAATTGTTGTGATTGAACATACTTAGTTTCGTCAATATCTGCCGCAGCATCGTTTAATCGCACATATAACCTACAATTATTCTCTATTTCGCCATCCGAATTTATTCGTAACTTGTGATGAATCCCTTGTAATGTGTTTTCATTGATTGTATCGTTATTTGTTATGTCGGTGAAATCAAGAACTGCTGATGCGGTGCTTACCTCATGCAAGTTTTGAAATCCTGAAAAACCTGTTGGGCCTTTGGATAAGTGATGTGCGTAGTCATCGCTGTAATCATTTGCAGTACCATCGCTTATGTCAAATGTAACCCCTGTATGGCCTCCACCAAAGTAAACTATCCCTTCACCATCTACACCGGGATATATTAATTCAACTTCAACACCATCAATAGGTGAACCGTCATTGTAATCATACAGGTTTCTAAAGAAATCTACCATATTGCCTCGTGGCCTTATATCTTGAATAAAGAAACAATTAGTTCCTACATCTGTTGATGCTGCTGTCTTTTGTTGTGTAATAGTTCTAAAGGTAGCAAGCATTCCATTTATTCTTAACGCCCCGTTATGATTGTTGCTAGTAGTTCTTGTAATTCTTTTCAAATAATCTTCACAATTTACACTTACCGCTAAATGGTCTAAAGAAGTAGGGGGGCTATCAAAGAAACTATTACTGAATTCAGGATCTGTCATTTTAATAGTACCTGCACTAATTTCAACACCTGCTAATGTTTCTCCTGTTACATTTGCTACTGTTGTTACAACAAAAGAGTTTCCTAATCCGTTATATGCCCTTACAGAATTAGTTGAATCTAATGCGCTACCTGATGGTGCGCCTCTAAAAGTAGTAATAGGAACAAATGTTTCTCCATCTTCACCAATAGGTAATGGTGCTGCAAACGAATTAGGGCGGTATAATCTACTATTGGTACTGAGCAATCCGCCATAGCCAATAACTTCAGACGGTTTGTAAACATAAGGCGTTTTATTACTTAGCCTAACATTAAAGTTACGACCTGCTGCACCCGGAACGGTGCTGTGGATTACTATTGATACTCCTGATTCGCCATCTCGACTTTCTGTTGATGAACCAATAAATGCACGAACATATCCCATATGTGTACCTGTATCTTTGTTAGTAGCAACAAGTGGGAATAATGGTGGCGGGTCGAATGCACTACCACCGTCTGCATTTTTTGCTTGAGGATGACCTGCCATATTTATTCTACGAATAACTTCATCAACACAACCGTTGAAATCTTTCACTTTCAAAGCAACATCTGAAAAATCAATAATTAAAGGTCTAACATATTCTAATGCTGAACCGTTTGATTTTTTACCTTTTAATGCCAATGTGCTTGTTCGACATATTACAGGATGTAAAGAACCTCTATCATTAGCAGATTCATGAGTCTCTAATGGATCCCATTCAAATGCTTCCATATTCGGCCCATCTAAGATATAATAACGATATTGATTATTTGGGTCGGCATGAACTGCATCTGCGTTTAATCCCATCAGATTTCTTACGGCTGTTGCCAAATCAGATGCTAATGTTGCACCAAAACCCCCTAAACCAGTAGAAAATGTGCTGTTGCCAATTGCTGAGTCTGTATAGTCATATATGATTGGAGATTCAGATGCTTCGTTTGCACCACCTATTACAATATATCCGCCTAATGTAACAGTCATCCCCAAATCTATATTTCCTAAACTTCCTGAATAGTTAGATGTGGTATCAAGAGGATTCCATGTATGTGCAGGGGTCAAAGTAAGAGTTGTGCCTGAAGTATATTCTGCTTTGGCTACTATTCCATAACCACTATTCAACACGCCTTCTCCAATCGTTACATAAAATGCATCTGCACAATTTGCAGCCAAACCTCTTTCACCGTTTGTTTTTAAGAAAGCAGATGCATCATCAACAGTAAGTACCCCTGTACCTGTATTGTATGCGGTTGTAGCCACTACTGCTTGGACTGACGGGCGTTGGCATCTAATCAACCAACGCTTATCAGTATCTTCATTTGAAATCCAACTTTCTATTTGATTGGTTATTTCTAAAGACGCTATTGAACTTCTTTGCCCCCAATCAACTGCAAAGCGGGATTCGTTTTCTCTCATCTCAGGTCGGTTTGTTGCCATAGTGCAATCTATATTTATCATAAAATTTGAATATGAGGGCAAAGGTGTTCTTGATTCATCGAATATGATATTATCCACATCATAAAACATAGAAGGGAATAGCGGTATCTCAGTAATGGCTCTTGTAGATGCATAGTATGTTGAGGCTTGCTTATCGTTCCTTACAGATGCATTACCTGTACCTACTACCTTATCCTTCCAACCGGGCAAGAACGGATGTTCTTCGTAGATTGGCTGTATGTCTATGCCGCCTTGACCCAATCCACCAAGAGTCATACTAACCGTTGGTGTACCTAAGTCTCCAATCTCTTTAACAGGCGAACCTTCTGCTAAATTAAAATCTCTTGTAGAACGATGGTCTATTACATCCATCAACAATGACCTACCTCTAATGACAATCTTAGTATCTTGGCTATCAATCATAGGAGTGATTTCTTCTATTCTGCCCCGCATTAGCGTTTTTTCTAATACAACAGATGTAGGATCGGCTGATGCTTTATCTAATGATGCTACATCATCAAGGCCGTTATAACGAGATTTGTTATTAGGATGTACCAATACAAGATTGCCCGTTCTAACCAATTCATTGTCTATAACATCAAAGCCACCTAAGTTACTTCTTCTCAATGAAGAAGGGGTTACGTTGGTCGTAGCATAGTTTGTTCTATTCAATCCTGTTGAGCCTGTAAAGTATAATAGATGAAAATCAGCATTACTTGTCTCATCGGGTGTATTGATGCTAGGTATTGCCTTTGGCCTACCATATCCTCTTATTCCTGTTCCTAAAGAATATACTGTATCTTCTATGTTGATGAATGGCGAGGGCGTAAAGTCTCCTGTCGGATTAGATGATAAAACGTGCGAAGCGGGTCTATCATTGAAATTGCTTGTTGGTAAACTAACCAATCCGCCCGGTGCAGTAAGAGTCAATTTGATTGCCGAAGCATCTGTTTGATTACCTGTGTATGGCCGTCTAAGCCATCCTGAGACAGTCCTTGCACCAAATACGGCACTACCACTAGGTACGGTTTTCTTAACCACTAGATAGGCTGCATTCCCTGTTGCATGGTCTTTTCTAAATTGTAATGATGCTGAAGCACCACTAACCCCTGAATTGGCAAGACCTGTACCTGCAACTATTTCTCCTGTAAGATCAACAGCATCATAGTAAATCAATATCTTAGATGGCCCACCCGCACTAACTAATCCACTAGGGGATTCAATAGTAGCAATTCTTGGTTCTTTCTCAGGTGTTAGATGTTTAATGTAATTATCATTAGTAGGAACACCATTAGAAATTTCTGCTGTATGTTCGGTATCTAGCCCTTTCAACATGAATGGCTTAGGATTAGATACAGCGATAGCAACTATCTCATCTCTTGTTGATGCTGATACATTTTGACTTATCCCTGTTTCATAGAACCCTACCCCATGTTCCACTACAATTCTATTGAATACATTACTACCGCCCGATTCTACCGCAGTAACTGTTGTTGCTTTGTTTATCACCTTACTAATCTCACCATTGTATGCAGGTTCAGTTACCTTTACTCTTTCATTTTCAGAAACTAAAGATTGTAATGTTATATCTTCAGCATCATAAAGAAACGTATTTGCTATACCTTGAATGGTTTGTTTGACTTTTTGTTCATCAGGTTGAGGCAACATCTTGAGAAAGAAATCCCCTTTTACTAATGAATAAGATGTTACTGCACCCATGCAAGGATATGTTGTGCTAGGTTCGTATAGCGTATCTGCATCCGTTGAATCGGTTGTTCTGCTTTTATTAGAGAAGAAATATGCATCATTACCATATCCCGATGCGTCAGAAAATCTTTGCCCTTGAGTAGAATGGGCTAGAGTAAATGTATGCTTTTCTCTTGTTCTTTGATTAGTTACTGAACCGCTAACTTCGTTAGTACCGGGATCAACTAAAACATCTGCATTACCTATTGTAAACCATACAGGCGTATTGTCTGTATGTGCAAATAAGTGGCCTTGTGTTTCGGGGAAATTATCAATTGTTCCGTTTGCTTGGTCGTTAGCCAAATGTATAGATGTGCAATTTAATCTACTATTTGCAAAGTCAATCCCTGTTATACGGATTCTTTCGACTCTATTTATTGATGGATTTAATGTTGATGTAGATGATGTGCTTAACGTAGAATTATCGCTAAATTGAACTTTTCTAGTATCAGGTGGTGTAACAACACCTGTTATTGGGCTTGTACCTGAATGATTGATTACTGCATTAAGAACCGTAGAATTAACACCTGTAAAGTAAGCAGTTCCTGTAAGATCTAATGTTGAAGTGTACCAAGATTGATTTCTTACTTCTTCAAGAGGTATGCCTTGAGTCAAAGATGCTAGTTTCTCTAAAGCAGTATATCTATCTGCAAAGCCACTTGGGTTGTCAGGGTAATCTCTTATCTTGAAATGTGTAGTGCTAAATGAATGGCCGATACCTACCATTGGTATGTCCAATAATCCATCGTGAGTGTCAGGGCCATCTCTACCTTGCATTGGTGTTCCCGGTCTAGCATTATCAAAGAAATATATATCGGGGCTATCATATTCATCATTGAATTCCCAAAGACCAAAAGTATCTTCAGTTTTAGTTAGGGGTTGTAGTTTAGGATTTTGAACACCACTTGCTAACCTTATGCTTTCTATAATTCCTCTAAACTCTCCGCCTTGACCCCCGATGTATATGTCTGAAGATACATCTGTTACAATATGATTTTCTCCACCTAGATTAGTAGTAGCAACAAGTTCGCCATTAATGAAGCACTTTATTTCTTTTTGAGTAAATTGTGCTGTAACAAGATATAACCCCTGTTCTCCTATTGTTAAGTCTTGAGGCCGATGAGCGTTGCTAGATGAAGAATATACTCCTGAGTTACTTTGAGTATGGGATGGCACATCAAAGACAGTAGCAACAGCGACACCACCTTTGTTGGTATATACTTCAAAAATTAGATTACCTGTTGAAAACGGATTGCCATACTTTAATTTGAATGAACCCGGCTTCTCTATAATCACGCCCCCATAATCGGGTATGATATATGCGTCAATAGTAAATGCGCCTCTTAATGCATTCAAAGGATTAGAAGGGGATGCTATATGTTTCAATCCCATTTTTGTAGAATGGCTTTTTGTTGATTTGACAGTCGCTGAAAATTCTTTAGATCTTAAATCAATTCCTGCTTCTCTATATTTTCCTGTTGGTACGACTAAACCATCAGTAAGCCCATTGAATCTTAGGGCAGAACCATAAAAACGTATCAAACCCATATCATAAACCTACTAATTGTTCAATAGGCGACATTGTTAATGTATATGTCCAATGTCCTTCACCTGCATTGTAAGATGGTGTGAAACCTTTGATTATAGCAGGTATTGCAACGCCTTGCTCTAAAAACGGATTGGGTCGTATTGTTTTGTTATCTACTGTAACCGTAGGATCATAATCGTAAGTATTTCCTTCAGCAGGATAATTTGTTCCCGGCCCTGCGGGTATCAAAAACTGTCTAAGGACTCTTGCCCCTGTTGTTGAAGATGCAAGAGATTCGTATGGCACTCTAATACCAACAATATATTTAGCAACTACCGAAGAATCTTCTATGCTCAAAAATCTCGATGTATCAAAAGAAGCAACGCTATTTGGTAAATCTATAACGCTGCCTGTTAAAATCTGCGGAGATATTAATGCACCACCCGCACTCATGTTTGCTAAGTTTAATACATCTTGAACTTTATCTTCTTTAGTCATTATAAGAGATTCTTTACCCCCACTCATATTAGTAACAATAAATTGTTTAGCCCATTCTTGCCCCGCATTGTCTTTTGATACATTGACTGTTGAATTACCTGAAATACCTACTGTTTTATTTATCAAGGTAATCATTTCCCCATCAAAAGTCGAAGATTGCTGACTAGCCGATAAATTTGTTTGTTGTCCACTAGATTGTGTAACTGTAAATATGTCATTCAAATCGGTAGTAACTGTATTGACTTTAGCAGAAGCACCATTTATTGCTGATAGTATCAAATCTGCAACAGCATCACTACTAGCAGCCCCTGATATATTTATTTCAAATACACTATTTGTAGCAACAGTAGCAGATGCTGCTGTACCGTTTTTCAAACGAATAGTAATATCTTCGCCAAGATTTGCATTAATTTGAGAGGCACTTGAAAAGGTAATTTCTACACCATCTAAATCTGCTCTTGCAACAGACCAACTTGAATATTGATTAAACCAAGTGCTTGCAGGGCTTATGCCCCCGCCTCTTGATAAATCTAAATGAAAAGCAGCACCTACACCGGGAGTAACAGTATCATCATCACTAAAAATTCCTTCAATTACAATATCCATATCACTTTGATTCAAATCCATACCCATTCTTGTTGCAAATATAGCAACAGGATACGTTAGGGTTACTCTATTAAAACCAAAAGATATACTTTCTGCTTCCAACTCGATAACGCTACTATCTCTTCTAAGTAGTTGAATCATCGGCATTACAATCCTCTCCCGTATCCACCCGATCTTGAACGGGTTCTAAATGCTCGCTGAACTTCTTGGCTTACAGCCTTTGCTATCTTTGCAGAATCTCCACCACCACTTACATTAATTGTGAATGATACATTTTCAGTATGGCTGCTGCCACCCATACTCCCTTGTATTGCTACGGGTATTGTTCTTCCATCCGGCAACGGAACTACTGCTTCTGTTCCGTGTAATTCCGCAGCGTAACCGCTTCTTGGCCCTCTTGCAATACCTCCTTGTGAAAACCCAATCAGATTTCCGAATCCCTTTACGCCTTTACCGACAAAAGAATCACTTACTGCGTCTGAGACTCCGCCTGTAATATCTACATCTCTCAACTCTTCTAATTTATCCATCATATCTTCAATTGGCTTCATTAAACTATCAAATCCTGATTTGAAATAATCTACAATGCTATCAACCCAATCATACATAATTGGTAATGTATCTATAAATATCCCTACTATAAATTGGGTTACTTGTTCTAATTTATCATAGAGATAAAGGAAGGGTGCTGCTAAAAGCATAATCATTGCAACCACTATTTTTATTGAACCCGCAAGCATATCTTTTACCCTACTAACTACCATTGAGCCTGTTTGTGCAAGAACCCCTAAAATTTCTTGTGTTACCTTAATAAATTGTTCTTTCATACCATCAAGGCCACCCGTTATCAAACCAAAGAACAATCTTGCAGGTAACATCATTAGTTTGAAAACTACACTAATAACACCAAGAACAACACCACTAGCAATTGTAATTAAATCTACTATACCTCCTATAACTGCTGTAAATATAGTCCATAACGGCCCTGTTATGTAAGATGCCATATCAGCAAATAGAATTAATATTCCACCAATTACAAAAGTAAATGTAGATAATAGTATAACCACATACTGTATCAAATCAACAAAGAACGGTATTATCCCGCTATCTATCAAAAAGTTTGCTAAACCTGCTACAAGATCAACTATTAAACCAAAAATTGAATCCCAATTAATACCTAATTGGTCTAAAGCAATAAATATACTTGTGAAACCAAATATAACTGCTGCAAATAACATTCCTGTTATATCTATCAATTGTTGAAATACACCTACTTCTCCAAGATACAATACTAATTGAGTAAAAATTGCAAATAACTCGCCAAAGGCTTTAGTGGCTGAAATTAAAAATGTACCTACAAGGTGTGCAATCAATCCGAATGCTAGGATTAACATATCAGTAATAGGCGACCAATCAAGACCCAATAACATAATAGCCATATCAGAAATACCCGATAAAACGGTATTAACAACCGTTACCATTTCTGAAGTTAATTCAACAAGTAACCCAATTATGTAATCTATACCACCATCCATGCCTGAAAAATCAATAGTTGCTATCTTTAACGCTAATACAGATAACAAATCAATAATTGGCGACAAATCTAATTTTAATAATTCCATACCTATTCCTGAAACTAATTGGAAGATAATACCTATTATCAATCCTACAAACCCTTGAACGGGAGGAATAAGACTTGTCATAGTATCTATAAACCCTGCAAAATTAATACTCGCTAAAACATTGCCGATTTCTCCAATTGCAGTTGTAAGACCGTTTATTAAAGGAGTAAAGTCAATACTGCTTAACATATTTACAAATGCCGTACCAAATAATGTAAAAGATTCTATTATTGGAGAAAAATTAACACTCAATAAAATCTCACGAATGCCTTCGACAACACCTCCCATGTTATCTAATAATATAGAAAACAAGTTTAATGATATTATAATCATGTCCATTAAAAAGCCTTGAGCAGATTCAAATGCAGATATGAGAGGATCTAAAATTGGCGACCAATCTAAGCCACTTATAGTATCAATTAAGTTTGACGCACTATCACTCACTCCCCCTAAAGCACCCATCAACACGCCCGTTTTATTTGCTGTTGAACCAAAACTTGTAGATAGATATGCGAATACTGCTATTACTGAAAGAATAGTTCCTATTGTCAATAAAGAAGTTAATCGAAACATTCTCAAAGGTACAAGTAATAATTTAGTTGCTTTTCCTAGAAGAGTTGTTTGTTTTGTTGCTTCGCCTTGTGCTTTTGTGTTTATTCCAAGCAATTTTGTAACTACTCTATAATTCCCCACCATTTTGTAATAAAAGTTTTGAAATGGGCCAAACAATTTCTGCGTTGCTTTTAATAAAATCAACCTTGATGCTTCGGATTTGTGTAAAGTTTTAATAGCAGCAAATTGTGATTTTAGATTGTCAGTTTGAACTTCTACATAATCACCGGGCATCTTCCTTTTCCCTCAATTTCGCATTCATTAGATCGAAACTATCCGCTAAGTTTCTGCTGTCGCTAGTGGTGCGTATCGGCCTTCCTTTATTTTGATTGCCTCTAGCGTTATACCGTTTGTCGTCTTTTTGCATTTTTTCTATTTCTTTTTGCTGTTGTTTTTGTGATGATATAACAAACAAATAATCCAAATAAACCCTTTCAGGCGGTAAATCATCCCACATATGCGGCGGGCAGTTAAAATGACTTCCTAGTATAAACGTAACAGCGTGATGAGAAAGTAATAAATTCTGTTTGAAAGTAAATTTATTATCTGCCCCGTCTGATTCTAAATATTCAAATAAATCAGATTGGGTTATTCCAAAGGGCTTGGTTCACCACCGGATATACCTTCAACTAAATCATCAAGTGATGGTAACACTTCGGATATTTTTGCACCGACTTCAGGGGTTAGATTTCTCAAATCTTTCTTTGATAGTTTAGGTTCAGAATCAACTACGCAGTTAATTAATACATAATCCCAATATCCCCCAAAATCAATAGAAGGCGTAGGTTCACCATCAATTAATTTGAAATCTACGAATTGTGATATTGCTTGTTGTTGTTTAATCCATGAAAGAGGCTTCACATAGATTACTAGAGTACCCGCCTCGGTTTCAATCTCATGGCGGTCAGGCGTATTACTTATTGTAAAATCACTCGGTTTCAACATTTGACTCATCTCCAACTACTTCTCCCTCTTCTAATGGTGCTGTATAACCTTCGGGGTGGGTGGCATCCCATCCTCGTAGGCGAGAAACAAGATCCGCTTTATTTCCATAAATCGGTTCTTCTCTTGCTTCTAACATTCCTCTTAGAACACTAACAGTTAATTCATCATAACCATCAGTATATTCGACTTCTTCTATTTCTTGAACTTCCGGCAAAGGTATCTCAAGACTCATTTCATCGGCACTTAAACCCGGCCCGGCTACAATACCACTCGCACTTAATGTCCAATTAATTTGTTCTCTTGAACCATTGATTGTAACAAATCCACTTAACTTCATGAATTATTCCTCGTGGCCTATGGTTATTCAATCCTTCCATTAAAGTATGTAGTAAGGATTTGATTCTGTTAGTTTCATGTGCCTTACAACAAGTTCAACATCAGCAGTAATTGGCCCTTTATCACTAGGGATTTGATGATCTGCTTTTGTAATAGTATAATCTTCAATTGTAATAGTTGCTGTTTGTCTTGTTGCAGCACTACCAACCTTGTTCATTGTAAAGGTAATATCATTTGTGTTTTGATGATGACGGCGTGTTCTAAGTTCTTCCCACATTCTATCATCTTCAACTAATGCTTTGAATGAGAAAGTGTATTCTCTTTGGCCTTCAGTAATATCTAATGATGTTTGAGTTGCACCGTGTTGCACTTGGTCGTTATCTGATGTTGTTCCTTCAAATCCTCTAATGTACCATCGTGAAGTATTGTTGTTTGCAACACTAATGTTAAACTCAGTTGCTCTCAATACAGGGCGACCAAATATCTCAATACTAATGTCTTGGAATAAGTATGGTTTTTCGCCATCAACCGCTATACCACTAACTTTTCTGTTAGCAGATGTGTTTGCAGTATTGTCAAACATACGGTGTGGTGTGAATCTGCCGCCTGTATCTGTATATGAACGGCTTGCTTCATACTCTACTGATAGTTTCAATTCACCCTCAGTATCTGCTGATAATGATGCACCATTTGCTTTACAGCCGCTATACAAGCGAAGTAATTGCTCTCCGCCCGGTGTAGCATCAGAATTACGGAATGATTGTTCTATGGTAAAAGAAGGCAAAGTTGTATGACCGAAGATTGTATGATCCACGCCGTTTTGTAATTCTTTGGTAGATGATGCAATGTTTGGGCTACCTTCTTCAGCAGCAGCATTGTATCTTAATCTATCAAGACCACATGAACCAACAGCGTGTGAAAAGGTGAATGGTTCTTCAACATGGACATAACTGCCTTGAACTGCAATTACTCTACGAATTTCATGTTTGAATATTGTAGGTGGTGTTGCGTCTTGACCGGGGATTTGATGAGTATCTTTGTCTATAATTTGTAAATAGTCTCCTGCTGCATACATTGCTCTAACTGTTGCACCCACATTTATTCTCGTATCGCCTTCAGTTATTGCTTCTGCAATTGGTGCTAATACTACAACACATTTGTTTGCTGCAAGAACAAGGGTTGCTGCGCCCGAATCAATATCTGCCACGCCAACTAAGTCATTACTGCTTACGCTTGTGTAAGATGCGTAACTTGTAGTGCCACTATTATTTACTTTGATAATTCCGCCGTCTGAACCGCCATTGGTTGCAAATACTGCAATTGAAGAAAGTCTAGCAGTTGTTGTGCTTTCAACAGATGCAACTTTAGCACCGATTACTACGTTAGTTCCAGTTGTTGATGACACGCTATTTAAGCCTGTAAATACAGTACCTGTTGTTGCTATTGCAGTATAATCTGCCGCAGTAGATGAATCGGATTGTAATTCGGCTCTACCTGTTACAGTAGCATCACTACCTACATTGAATACTTTGGTAGTTACTGTATGGCTTCCGGCAGCCGTTGTTGAACAAGAACCATTGCTCTTTGCAGTATGGCCGCCTAATGCATATTTCAACCATCTAAGGCTATGTGCATTAATCTCAAGACTACCGCCTGAAAGCGTTTCTCGACCACTTGTTATTACATTTACATCTCGACCCATTCCAACAACGTGTTGTTTTCTTACGTCAATCACAGGCTCAGGTAATCCTAATTCATTTAGAAGTCCGATGAATTGGTCGGTCTTTACTTTGTGATTGTTTCCTGTATCGGACATACCTGCTTCAAAAGTAGGAGATCTAAAACTATCAATTGTAAATGAAGCATTGCCGTCAGCAGTAACTGCGCCTGATGCTAGGTTTGGTTGAATTGTTAATTGATGAGCAGTAGTATCCCATGCTGTAATGTAAAATGTCCGGCGAGTAGATGCATAATCATCAGAAAGCATATTTCCTGTTGAAGCATTAATTCTCAAAACGCAACCGACAAGAACATTGTCAGGTAATTTTTCTCTCCAATAGTTTGCAGAATCCGCACCAATTGTAATTGTAGATGTATTTCCGCTAACAGTAGTTACAAATCCGTTGCTGTTACTTGTACCTTGACCTCTCAATCCTGTTTCTTTCCCGAAGGAAACTTCTGCTAAGTCGCCCTTGAATAGTGCATTCGCCATAGTTATCAACTAGGGCTAGACGTGCAATCATCCTTAAGTGGTTCTATTCATCAGTCTTTTCAGACTCATCTTGTGTCGAGTTTTCTCGATTCTGAGCATTTCTAGCCTCAATACCCGCATTTAATTGCGAAATATCTGATTGTAAAACGCCCATTGCACCCTCAATTGTAGTAAATGCTTGTTGAAATATACGAATAAATGACAAACGATCTGCTGTTTGCATTTGCAATGCACGAGTCAAATTGACTAATTGTTCGACATCTACTTCATTTGGTGGTACAGGTGGTAGTTCAATATCTTCAGGTGCGGGCGGAGTTTTCTTAGCCATATGCTGCCGATATATACATGGTTCTTAACTCTATCAGTTATGACAGGATAAAGTTAGAGTTTTCTAAAGGTCTATCCCATCTGCAAACAAATCTTGTTCTTTCATGTTAGTATAGCATTGTTTGACAATATTGTAATGATTTTTCTTATCTCCATCGTATAACTCAAAACTGCCATTGAAACCGCCTATTGGTGATTTGTCATCGTTATAGGCTGATTGATCTGCATATATTTGCCCACTATATGAAACTATAAATCGTTTTACAGTAATTTGTTCTTCTTGACCGTCATTATCAGTATCTGCTTTTTCAACTTCAACCTCTTTATTGCATCGTAAATCCCTTACTACACATATCGCTTGAGGGCAGTTAATTCCATAAGAAGTATCGTAACTAATCTGTAAGGTCATAATAACTTCTAATGTGCGATTCTTTATATGATTTGCTTAATTAAAGATGTAAATAATTGATAATTCGTCTGCGGCTGTTGAGCCATGAGCATTAGTAGCCGTACAATTAACCTTTATTATTAATTCCATACCACTATGAGGATATGTAACGCCACCTTTGCCACCTGCAAAAGACCATTCTACCTTTTCACCTGCACCACTAGACCCTGTTGCATCTTGACTTGTTGAAGCCGTACCTATAATTGAATAACTACCATTTGCACTTGAGTTTGAATCAATTGATACATCCCATTGGAATGATGTTGCCCCCGTTGCTCTACAATATCCTTTGAAAATAAATATTTCTTGAACTGCATTATTTGTATATGAACCCGCCATGTGATTACTTTGGAATGACTCTGCCCAAGCGTCTGAACTAAAACTTGAACCGTCATCTTCAAAGAAAGTAATTCCTGTTTGACAATCAACTACAACTGCATTGTCATAATTGCCACTAGAAGATGTTGCTATGCTTACACCTGTTGGTGCGCTTGCTGCCGCTTGACCTGCTTGTGCAACTGAGGCAACTGTTCCCATAAAACTCATACTATCAACCTACTTGAATCCAAGTGTTAGCAGTAACACAAACGAATGAGGCTAACTCATGATCTGCTATTGCCGTTGTTGCGTTTGTTGCACTTGTAAAACCTGCTACCATAGAACAGTTACTACCATTAACTGCAACAGTAGCAGAACCACCTGTATTATTAATTACAGTATATTGAGTTCCTACTGTTCCACTTGCAGGTAAAGTTAATGTTCCTGCTGTCCAATAAATGTAAGCACCTGTTTGTGCTAGTGTAAGTGTTGTATTGCCTGATACTGCTACAACTTCTGCTTTAGAATTGATGCCACCGGATGAATTACCTTTAATCCAAGTAACGCCACCATCACCGGATGCGATTATTAATTGGTCGTCTGCTGTTGCCGAATCAGCATCAATAGCCCCGATAATTACGTTATTATCTCCCGATGTTATATTATCTCCTGCATTTCTTCCAAGCATTATATTATCTGTACCTGAATTAATTGCACCACCTGCGGTTACACCAAGTAAAGTGTTATTACCACCTGTTGTTACGTTATCACCTGCACCATATCCTACAAGTGTATTTGCAGATGATGTTGCGTAGTAACCTGTTGCATAACCAACAAACACATTTTGCCCGCCACTTGTTACTACCCTACCTGCATCTGCACCTACCGCTACGTTATTACCCGATGTGCATAGACCTAAAGCAGACATTCCTATCGCTACGTTTTGTCCATTTGTTGAAACAGCGTCTAATGCTTGATGACCAATTGCTATGTTATGGCCGCCCGTTGTTATTGATTTGCCCGCATCATGTCCTATCGCTACATTTCCTGTGGCTGTTGTAATATTCGTTAAAGCGTAAGAACCTACTGCGGTGTTATCATCACCTGTTGTTACATCTTCCATTGAATAATGACCTAGTGCAGTATTGTAATTTGCACCTGTGGTGTTAGATGAATGACCTTTGAGAGCGTTTTGACCCATCGCTATGCTGCCTGTCGCTGCTTTCAAACCAAACTTACCTGCATCATTTCCTACCGCTACGCTTTGTGTTGCATCTGTTGAACCATAGCCCGATTGCATACCTACGAGAACATTGTTAGCCCCTATATCCCCGTTACCTGCTGCTTCTGAACCAATAACAACATTCGACCCACCATCTTGTATTAGACCTCCTGCGTTATATCCTATTGCTATGTTGTGATCAGCACTTGTTAGTGCATCAAGAGAATAATTTCCAATTGCGATATTCTTTTCTCCACCTGCAACAGAACCACCTAAAGCATCGTAACCTATTGCTATGTTATCGTTTTCTGTATCAAAACCATCCCCCGCACCATACCCTATTACAGTATTTCGGCTTCCGCTAGTAATTGTTGCACCTGCATTGTAGCCATTAGCGGTATTATTACTTCCTGTATTCAAACCACCTAAAGCATTGAAACCTATTGCTGAGTTATTATCTCCCGAACTTAATAGTCCTAAAGTTCCTCTTCCAAAACCTGCATTGAATTGTGAACCACTCATAGAAGCGGAAGGACTACCCGCAACAAGAGAATTGCTAACTAGAGCAACGTCTGATAAATCACTAAGTTGAGAAGCACCACCTGCTGCTTCCGCCCATGTTAAGCCACCTGTATTGCCTGATTGTGCAGTTAAGACATAACCATTAGTAGGTGCATTTGAAACTTGTAATTTTGCTTCATTAATTGCTTGGTCTGCTATGTAAGCCTGTGCAATTGCAGTTCCTTGCCATGTTCCTGTTCCGATAGTGCCTAGTGTAGTAATACTTGTAGTACCTGCTGCTGCAATTGCAGTTCCGCCAATAGTAATTGCATCTGCTTCTAATGTACCATCAATATCTGCATCTCCCGATATATCTAAACTAGCAGCATCTACTTCACCTGTTACAGTTATTGAATCTACAAATGTATCTTTGAATCTTAGACTTGTAGTACCCAAATCAACATCACTATCAACAGGTGGATAAATTGCACCATCAGTAATGTAAAGTTGATCAGCACTATTTGCTTGAAGCCGCATTTGGTTACTACTAATCATGTAAGTAATTCGGCCTTTTAAGTTAGAACCATTAGCATCATAAAAGTCAATAGAATGGTTGTTAGCACTACCTCCACCTTTCAAATTAAGTCTAGCGTAAGTATTAACGATATTTACTTCCGAAGTAAATGTTTTTGTTCCACTAAATGTTTGAGTACCTGCTAAGGTAGCATCACCTGTACCATAACTGTAAGACTCAATCTTTTCTTTAATTGCACCGGATGACATCAAGTGGTCGTCAGTATCAACAAACTCACTACCTATGTCTATGTCATTAAACGCATGACCGCCAAGTGTAATAGAACCTGCCGTAGTAAATCCACCCGCAGTAATAGTACCGGATGTTGTATCGTCTGCATTATTGACTAAGAAAGCATCATCTACATTGAAAGTAGTGCCGCTTAGTGAGATGTTAGTTCCTGCTGTGTATTCGGTGTTAGTATCTGTATTGGTGATAGCACCTGTTGCTGCACCGAGATAGCCCCATTGTGCTGCTGATATTGTTGTGCTACCAATGTTTTCTAATTGCTCTCCTTCTGCTGCTGTCAAATTAGAAAGTTCGGTTACTTGAGATATAGCGATTGTTTTATTTGAGAGAGTATCTGAACTAGACGCTGTTATGTAACTGTAAGCCTCTATCTTTTCTTTGATTGCACCGGATGACATTATATGATCATCTGTATCTACAAACTCAGAACCTATATCTATGTCATTAAACGCATGACCTCCTAATGTAATAGAACCTGCTGTTGTGAATCCGCCCGCAGTAATTGTTCCTGTTGTTGTATCGTTAGCATCATTCTTCAAGAATGCATCATCTACATTGAAAGTAGTGCCACTCAAAGATATGTTAGTACCTGCTGAATAAGTAGTATCAGACAATTGGCTTGTCAATGCTACTGTTCCCGTTGCATCGGGCAATGTAATTGTTCTATCTGCACTTACTGTTCCTGCTTTCAATAATATCTCATTGTTGTTTGCAGCACTACCTTCAAACTGAACACCATTGGATGTTGATACTGTTTCGACATTGCTAGTGATTGTTGTACCTGTTACAGTCAAATCTCCTGCAACAGTCATATCATGATTTACTGCAATAGTACCGCTACCGGATGTACCAAGTGAATAACTTGCAATATCATTCAACAAAGCAACTACTTCTGATGCTGTTTGATCTGCTGTTGCTGATGCCTCTATGCCATCTAATTTACTCTTGAGGGTGTTTGTAAAGTTGTTTTGAGTGAGTCCACCATCGCCTACCGAATATGTAGTATTTGTATCGGTAGCATTGATGTTTGTTCCACTTATAGCAAGATTATTGTTTGGAGATGCCCATGCTACTGCACCCGCAGAATCATCCCATATCAATATCCTGTCTGCATTAGGATCAGATAATGATTCTATACCAAGATGACTTAGATTTACGGTAGCACTACCACTTGTTGCCCCACCGGATAATCCTGTTCCCGCTACAACTGCGGTTATATCTCCTGTATTTGCCGTAGCATTAGCAGCAATACCATCTAATTTTGATTTTAATGTATTTGTAAAG
>Ga0098038_1000069_pt1 | contig 40082 bp, 38 predicted proteins | sample 5B_taG_FD_75051 | JGI IMG/M metagenome (GOLD analysis project Ga0098038, IMG submission 75051) | Marine viral communities from the Subarctic Pacific Ocean - 5B_ETSP_OMZ_AT15132_CsCl metaG | ecosystem: Environmental > Aquatic > Marine > Oceanic | place: Pacific Ocean | collected 2015-01-08 | reverse complement strand
GATACACTCGTCGTTAAGGACTTGAATCGTTGGTTCAAGGAGAAGTGGGTGGATGTATCACGCAAGGACAAGGACGGTAAGCACCCGCCGTGCGGAAGGAGCAAGGCCAAGAAAGGTAGCAAAGGCTACCCCAAGTGTCGCCCATCAGTTAAGGTGTCCAGCAAGACTCCTAAGACCAGTGGCTCCATGAGCGAAGGGCAGAAGCGTGCGGCGACTAAGCGTAAGCGTAGCAAGAAGCAGGGTGTTGGTGGGAAGCCGACAATTGTCAAATCGGTTCTTGTCCTCAAGAACCCTATCAGCCCCGAAGCCAAGCGGCACAAGTTGGAGTACGACAAGAAGTACGAGTCTACACCGGAGCGTGTCAAGTATCGCAGTGAACTCCGACGAGAGCGCCGACACCGTGGCATTGACGGCAAGGGTGGACCTGACATGAGCCACACGAAGGACCACACGCTGGTAGCCGAAGACCCTCACGCCAATAGAGCCCGCCACTTTAAAGAGCGAGGCACACTTAAGTCGGATGTCGTGCTGGTCAGATAGAGGAGAACGACTTGCAACGCATTTGGGACGACCTGTTTGTTGAGATTCTAAAGGTCAGCAAGTGGAATTTGCAGAAAATCCAAGAGTTGCAGGACGGTAGCGACGAGGCTCTGTGTCTGCTGATTGAGGCTTCTGAGCATTATTCGTATCTCCAACAGGCTTATCACGATAAAAGGCCTGCCAGCATACATGTCGGAGTCTTCTTTACCGATTGACCACGCTTGGTCGGTCGTGAAAGGTGACCCTGACAAGGTTGAGAAGATTTTACCTTTGGCCGTTCCCGCCGCTTTCGGTTTATTGGGTGGATTCACAGGCGCAGGGGGTAGGGTTTTCAATCCCGAGACAGGAAAACTTGACCCCGGCTTTCATGGCGGTGCTACTTTCCAAGACCCTTTTACAGGTGGTCTACTTGCAGAAAAAGAAATTGAAGATGCTACAGGCGGTCAACGGGCACTTGGATTCGCTACTGGTGCATTACAGGGTTTGAATCCTTTGGCTTATGTCAGTGGGGCAGGGAGAGGAGCACAGGCAGTCAGAGCAGGTCGGCAAGCGAACAGAGCGAGAGCGGCCAGCCGAGTTGGTAGCGATACCGCAGAGGCCGTTGCTCGTCAGCAGGACATGCTGTACCCCGGTTTGCGTAGTAAGGTGACGCCCGAAGGCTACATTGATTCCACCATGACGCCTTTTGGTGCGGCGCGACAATCAGCGGGGCGAGGCTTTGATGCAGGTGCCACAGGTCTACGGAGAGTTGGCGACAGCAGATTCAACCGTACACTTGGTCGTGGTTTCCAAGCACTCGGACAAGCAGAAGAGCAGTTAGGCCCCGTTGCCGCTACGCTCATGGGTGCTTACGGCGCACAATCACTACTTGGACAAGACAACGACCAAGATAGCGGCTTTGGTATGCAAGGCCAAACCCAAGGATTCGGGTCAGGAGGACTCGGCATCAATGATATTTCCAATGTACAGGGCAACACTGTTGCTGACCGTCAGATATGGAACCCGGACGCTTATCGTAGCGACCCAAGGGCCACTGGCTTTGAAGCACAGCAAGAGTTCGGTGGATTTGGAACAACGAAAGGTGAGAATATGTTTGTGAATAACACAGGTGAAGAAATCAGAAAGCAAGTAGAAGAAATGATGTACAAAGCAAAGTGCTCCGAGTGCGATAAAGAAGACTGCATCGGTAAAATGCACTGTAGTATGAATAAAGCAGAGTGCCCTAAATGTGGTAAAAACTGTAAGTGCGATGACAAGAAAAAGGCAGATGACAAAAAAAGCAAGAAACCAGCCCACGGTATGGTCATTGTTATCGGCTCTAAAGCAGGCCCCGGTCCCTCAAAGGACGGCAAGCGGGAAAAACTTGACTCTGAAAAGAAAGAAGAGTGATGACTGCTTCGCAGTGACCGGGTCGGAGGGGCACTCTCTCCCTCTTCGGCCCTCCTTTCATATTTTTGTGATACCTTTATGAGTACAACAGTGGTGCGAACACCGAGAGGGATTGTTGTGCAGAGCGGTAGAGAGCCAATGAGAGACGCTGACCAAGCAGAGATAAGATTGATGGGTTTGATTCTCACCCAAGCCGTGTCAATAGGGATAGCCATTGCTGTTTTTGATGCAGGTTACTGGCTTAAATTGGATGACCCGACAGTCAACGGAATCACTTACGCTATGGCCGCATTTGCAGTACAAGGTGTAGCCTACTACTTGTTCAAAATGTTCTTCCAGCAAGGTATGGACGAACGGGCAAGGATTGCTTCTCAGGAAAAGCAACGCCGTACACGCTACCGTAGCATGGAAATGTCATTTGACCGACGCCGACAAGACATGGAAATCCGCATGCAAGAGGCACAATTGGAGTCCGAACTTAACTGGATGGAACATAACCCCGGTAAAACACCACCTTGGATTGAGCAACGCATGAAGGGTGCTGGTACCGGTACTGTTGACTTCGTACCTGCTAAGACCTCTGCACCTCTTTCTCTCGGATTTGACTTTGACGATGGCAAGGAACCTCAGCGAAACGCTGACGGGACATTCAAGAAAAAGGACAAGTGATGCCACATGGGTCGCATTTTCAAGACCCCCAGCGACGACGCTGTGGAGGAAACCCTTCGTAGCATGCACATCGCCAACACGGTGGATGTTGCTTACGAACGCGGCTGGGGTTGGTTGAAAGTGGTGATATTTTCAACGACAACTGCATTTGTTGTCAGTGCTTTTGAATTTTACACTGATTGGAATCTGTGGGAATCTTCAGGTGATTGGCTCAAAGGTAAGTTGCAGAGTTGGTCAAACGCTATTTTTTCGGGGAGAGACTGATGTCACTGGGAGGTAGCGCACTTGTTGGCGGCGTGGTGTTCGCCAAAGAGTTGTACCACTACTGGAAACCAAGGCGAGTAGGCGTATACGGTCCGACAATGGTTGGTAAAACTACGCTTGACCGCTACATGACAACGCCCGGAGAGATGGAGGACATTCCACTTGACGAGCGTACCAAGCACTTCAAAGTACCCGGTTTCAATCGCTTTTTACTTCCCGGTGCGACTCGGAAGCGTGTTTCTTGGAAAGGCGACAAGCGTGTGGTATATTCCTCTGACATTGCTGGAGAAGAACGCTTTTGGAATCTTTGGACGGACGACATGGTAGCGAGACAAGTAGAGGCCATCATATTTTTGTTTGACCATCGCTGTACACAAGGAGGAGACCCTGCTGTGCAAGCCGTAGGAGGATTTAAATTTCTTGTAGATGCAATCGTTCATAGGCAGTATCGCTATCGTAATTTGAAAAGTCGCTGGAAAGGTAAGAGATATGTTCCGAAAATGGTTATGTTGGTGGCAAACAAAGCGGATGAATGGTGGGATGAGCAAGCAAACATACTGTGGCAACAGCAACGCCTTGGTGAACACAGAATGTTTGACCCGTTCCGAGAAGACCTCGTACGCCTCCAAAAAGCGGGTGTTCCTACGAAGAGGGGAATGATGGCTACGAAAATTGGTTGGAATGTAGAAAATACAATGTTGGATTTGTTAAGTTAAGGTGAAGAAAATGATGAGATTACGAGGATATGGAGTACCGCAGAGTGACGCCAATTTGGCAAACATGAGTCAGTCTCATTTGGTGGCCTTGGGCCAGCAAGGGAACGCAAGTCATGAACAGTTGATGGAAATGCAAGCCGCACAGCAAGGTATGCAAGAAATAGCCAAGCAGAACATTGAGGTACCTAAAGTGAACTTCTACCCAAGTCGTCATCCTGACCCAAGAAAGGCTCGCAAACAGGACATCAAGCAGGCTCGTAAGTTGCTAACTCCTACAAAGCGAAGTTTGTTTAACCCTCTCCGCTGGGTTTGGGGACGGAAATATCGCTACAATCGTCAAAGCAACCTATGCGTCATTGACGGGTGCGACTGCGAAGAACTCATCAAGTACGACAACTTGTACGCTAAAATTACCGATGAGGAAAGCGGTAAGAGTTTGTGGGAAATGTATTGGCAAAATCCAGTAACAGGTACGCCGGAGCCGTTTGTGGCACGGGAACAAGTTACGAACGGTCGCAAAATGAAGGGTACCTACTGCCCTGAACATCTTCACTTGTATCATTTGTTGTGCAAGTGGGAATCCGAGGCTGACAAAGACCACAACAAGACCAAAACAGGTATGCGAGAAATGGTTAAGAAAGGGGTTTCTACAGTAGCAGTGCCAATATCCATAGTCCGAAAGAAAGACAATACTCCTGAACTCCTCAAGAAGTATGAGCCGTTCTTTATGCAGTTGGAAAAAGACTCCAAGGCTTACAACGGTATTAACCTCCTTCACTACAAAAACCCGGAAACCGGCATCAACGATGTGACTATGATTGTCTTTGACCTAAGATTGTTTCAACAGGAAATGACCAACATGACGCCGACTCTTTCCGATGCTATCGGTAATCTCGGTATTATGCAACACCCGCCACCCAGCGTGGCTCAAAATTTACCCCAAGAGGTGACCAATGGTGTTATGAATCAAGGTGCCCTCCCACAAACAGAGCAAGGGCTATTTACACAGTGAGGTGAGAAAATGTTATTTGGCAACAATGGACAACAACAAAACGGTGCACTTAACCTTGGAGCGCAATCTAACGCTCCTCCTATGAACTCTCAAATGAACCCATTTGCACAGCAAAATGGCATGATGCAACAAGCCCAAAACAACGCGTTTATGGGCGGCATGATGGGAGGAGCAGGTATGCAACAAGGTATGATGCAACAACCAATGGCACCTCCCAGCGAAATGGAGATTCAACTGGCCATGATGCGTACACTTGCACCCATTGACCGTTTTGTCGTTGGAGCACAGATGGCAACTTTCTTGCAGATGTTCAACGACCTCGTGAGTTTTTCAGTGTTGGAAGTTCTCAAAAACGCTGAGTTCATCATTGACGAAAAGGAAGGTAAAATGAAAATGGATGTCACTTCACTTCCTGACAATCTTCAAACCATGAGTGCCGAGAATGTCAAAAATCAATTTAGTTCACTGCAAATGGCCAGTCAACAAAGTATTCAACAGGCAGAAATGCAACAACAGCAGATTGCGGCATTTGCACAGCAGTCCATGATGGGAGGGGCTTTGAACGCGGCTTTGGCAAATGACGGATTCATGGACAAAGCGGGCTCTGCCGCTGGTAGTTTTATGGGCAGAATGATGGGGACACGGTGATAACATGATGAGAGATTACGGATTTACGGGCTTATCCAACACAGCGATGGAGATTTTTGCTCCAAGAAAGAGTGTCATCGTTGACATGATAATGGTTCAACTCTTGACTATTATTGTCACGCTGTCTATGTTGTTGCTAACTTCCAGTAGTAAAATGGACAGCAACAGCATGGCTTATCTTGTGTTAGGACTGTTTGGAGCGTTTTTCATGCTCACTGGTATCTATTCCCGCATCTCCGAGATTTAACGACGGGACATGCCTGCCCCATTTCTTGAGGGGGCACTCGCTTGATGTTAGGCTGACCTTGACCCTCATTTGACAGCCGCATTCGGTACAGCGGTAGTTTTTCCAACTGGGGCATCCTTTACAAATGTCAAGCCGAATCTGCCTAACATCATCAGGAACATATCTCATCATAGCAATGTCTCTTCCTGCTCTTGACAAGTTTCTCACAGTCTCTATAGACACAGGAACACCCATGATTTTGGGCTTGATACGAGGAAGTTTCATCAGTGTTCGTAGGGCACTTTGTTCAAAAAGGTTATTCATGTCAGCCTCCTGCGATATGGTATGGGAGGGGTTCGTCAGACAAAGCGAAGTTGTCCTTTTTGTCAACATCCTGACCGAGATGCCTTGGAACAGAGTATCATTGACGGTATCGCTAACCCTCAAGTGATGGACAAGGATATGGGTTGGCGAACCAATACTGCGGAGCGTCATATGAAAAACCATGTTGGTGAATACCACAGCACTGCGAACCATTCCTGTGCAGTTTGCACCAGTGACCATCGCAGTGCATTGGAAGTTGCTTACTTTGAAGGCGACCGTACCAGTGAGAGTATCGCTGATGAGTTAGAATGCAGTGAAGATTCGGTATACCGACACATGAAGCATCACTTTCAACCGCTTGTCAAGAAGAGTTCGGCGGCAGTGGTCGCTATCAAAGTCGGCGAAGAAGTTGACATCCTGCGAAACAATGTCCAAGGACTCAATGGTAAACTGGCTCAGTACATGTTAGAAACCAATATCCACGATGATGGCGTTATCAGCGACATGGTACGACTTCACAAGGAAGTTAGAGAGACGCTGAAAGACCTCAGTGCTTACCAAGAGAAGTGGGCCGAACCAACGACCAATGTCGCCAATAATACCATCAATGTCCTCAAAGTTGAATTAGGCAAAGAGAGTCCCGATGTTTGGAAGCGAGTCAAGGCCAGCCTACTCGCCAACGCAGACGGAACAGTGGATGACGACATCCTTGACATATTGTGAGGTGAGATGAGTGCCAATGGCTACAGGTTCCGACACTCGCATGTACTCGCCTCGTAGTGAGTCCAACCTTGGTTATTCCAAGGACGATGACGACTACAAGCATGGCTATGGCGACCCTGAGGAGATGGAGCAGGTTCGTGACCAAAAGCAGGCAGAAAAAGAAAAGCCTGTGATGAGTGAAGAACTTCCTCACTTACAGATTACTACACCCAAGCCCGAACCTCCGATGATGCCTCCGATGATGAACGAGGAAGAAGAAGAGCCACTTGAGATGGACGACCAGTTCAACGAGGGACAACAGTTCGGTGCCATGACGGGTATGCCTGACATGGGCAATCTCAGTCTTGGTGCCGCTACTGGTACAATGCCAGCACCCGGCGGTATGCTCGCTACGGGTGAGCCGATGGAGGATGCTTGGAGTAGTTTGCTAAAGCAAGACCCCCATGTACACGATGTTGGAGATGGCTCGGATGAAGACACTCAGCGGTATTTTGACGAAGAAGTAAGGCCCGAAGTGATGAATCCCGACACCCCAAGGCCATATGCAACAATGGATAATGGTGTTTTGGACACACAAGTACAAAGGATGCTTGAAGGTATTCTTGAATATGACGAAGAGATACTCAATGAGTACAATTACCGATTGGTTGAAAATGACCTTAACGCACAAGGTAGTGCTGTAAGCGATGCGGGATTTCACCCTACTTTTCAAGATATTCATAGAAGCGAGCCAATGAACGACGCTTGGTCCTCGTTGATGAAGTCCAAGTTGGACGAAGCAGGGCGAAGCAAGGACAAGTCATGGCGACAGCCTCAGTTTGAGATTCAACCGGGTGGTGCTCGTATTGAAACTGCTACCTCTCGTCGTTCAAAGCAACAATCACGAACCGTCAGTCCCGGCAAGAAGCAGGGACTGGACCGAGCCCCATTGGCTGTTCACCGAACGCACTTGGGTGTTGAGACCAAACAGCCTCTGCGATTGGACGCACAGAAGTATGGACAGCAACAGGCGACCCAAGCACGACGAAAACTCATGGGGAATGTTCCGCAAATCCCCACAGGGCACGGTATTGGTGCAGAAACCGATTACAACCCACGCGTTCCCAAGGTGGGCGGCTCGGGTCAAATAAAGGAGCCACAGGCAATCCGAGAAAAAGGCAAAGGTTTCGCTAAATCCATAGAAGGTATTCGTTCCGACATGGAAGAAGTGCGAAAGAAAATGAACTACATGCAGTTCACGCAGATGCGAAGACTCATGCGAGACCTCAAGGATGCTTTGGAACGCAAAGACAAAAGCAAGAAAGGAGCAGTCTCCAGCGGTCCCGGTGAGAAAGGAAAGGCAGGTCATCGTGAAGGGCAGGACAGTACCACGAGAAACGAAGGTGCAACAGAAGACTTGGAGAACGACCCCAAGAACTGGGGCGCACCATCAACTCTGTTTGCCGCCCCCGGTAGCGGGAGGGTTGGTTGATGTGGAAAGTTCACCTGCCTGCGACCAGTTATCTACTCAAGCAGACTCCGTTTTTCGGGACGAATCATTTTCTTAAGGCTCTCAACAAGCCTCTTTTGAAGTCCGCAGGGCTTACTTTTGATGGTGAACTTGCACACGGTTGGGCTCCGACGCCTGCCGGACTCAGTGATGACCACGAAGAACACGACCATCCGCCATTCAATCATCACCCTAAGACGGGTGAACTACTGGAAGGTGGCCTTCATCCCATTGATTGGATGCACCGTGAAATGATGCGAGACTTCGGACTTGACCCAAGGTCGGCTCAGACTGTCATGCAGGAAGCCATTGACCTTTACAATCGTCGGCACGATGTTGCTCATGGAAAAGGACAGTCCAATCACACACTTCCCAACTTTGATAGCCCACAGTGGCGCAAGGTGCATGCTTCAAAGTACTACGATAACAACACAGATACTCACAGAAGACTCGTTAGAGGTGCTGACCCTGTTCACGAAGGCGGACCACGCCCACTCATGACTTATTCACTGAATGTCGGAAATGTCCCCGGCGGAGCAGAGGGTACTTGGATTGATGGCGGGTACACTCATTTTAACCGAGAGTTGGGCGAAGTCCTGAGAAACTATGGTGCTGACCCAAAAATGGTCAACAATCTACGGTATGTAAAGTTCAACCGCTTGCTTCCCGGCGACCTCAGCGGTGGCATTGTTCAGTCTATTGCAACCCAAGATTTTGAAAAGTACCAAAACACAGGTCAGTTGCCTGACCATTACTTGACAGGCGACCAGCGTCAGTCCATGTCAGACCAAAGAATGCACCCTGAAGTCCACGCTCACCAACTCGCTGAGTTGATGCCAAACGATGCGTTCAGGATGATGGGTGCTGGCGGTAAAGGTGTAGGTGCAGGATTCAACGGACAAAAATTGCAGGCCATATTTGACCAGTTGGGGTTGGACCACGGGCACAAACCCGAAGAACTCAATCAAATCGCAAGGTCGTCTATGCTTCGGTTACTCTTTCAAGGTGGAACGCATAACTTAAATTCTGACAGCGGAGAAGGAGTAGCCAAGCGTTTTCGTACGATTTTCCGAAACATTGGGTCTCATCACAACGATGAAACTTATCGCCTCCATGCACAGCATGCCGCAGGTGCAAAGACGGACGAAAAGACACCGTTCGCTCGTTCTGCCAATAACAGAGCAAAGCAAATGGTAGCGCATTTGAGCAACGCCGCAGGTAAATTGATGGCTGACGGCGCATCGCAAGACGAGGCACTTGAGCGTGTTTTGACACAACTGCGAGCCTCTGATGCAGAATCCGATGTTTCTGATGAGTACAGGGATAAAGTGCAAGGTATCATTGACAAGTTACTCGGAGCCAGTGAGCACAAGCGTTTCAGTTTCGGCGACATCCCGACCAGTTATGAAGACCATAACCTTGAAACGCCCGTGCCTGACTTTGGGCGACACGATGCTCCCGAACACTGGCAATCTCGCGTTTATCACGGCAACCACATGCTTGCTCCCGAAGGCTCTACAGTGCGAGAAGAGCCTATGATGGGCGGCGGTATGGGTGGCGGTATGGGCGGTGGCATGGGTGGTGGTATGGCACCTGAGCCTGACCCCGCTCCTCGTGCGGCACCTGCACCCATGGCTGGCGGCACGGTCGGTGTTGCGCCAAGACCTATGGCAACTCGCATGGCATCGCCTGCTGAACAAGCGTTTCAGCAACAGCAGAGCCTTGACCCTCGTCAACGATTCTTTGACACAGTCACAGGCGAGATGGTGCAACAGAATCCTGACATCCGTACCAGCCGTGATGTCGTGAGCGACATTGATTTGATTCGGAAGAAGATGGGCTACTTTGATGGCTTCCTACGAGGTGAGTTCTGATGGACAAGGTTCTCGTTGTAAAGGCCATTGAGCCAAATTACAACACGGTTAGTGGCGGTCCGCCTATTATGATGGTGGGCGGCGGTCGTAGTAGCGGCGGACCAGCCGTGGGTAGAACGAAGCGAGAACGATTAGGTGGCCTCGCTGGAGGCACTGTCGGTGTACTTGGCGCACTTGCTGGAAAACATCGTAGTCTTGGTGGCCTCGTTCAAGCAATGATAAGCGGCGGAGCCCAAGGCAAAGCACTCGGTGGAGCACTCGGCAGAAGCAAACTCGTAGGCGTAGGTCGTCAACGACAGGCTCGTGCTGATTATGACGAAGAAGCAAAAAGGGATTATGCTCGTATGAGCGCAAGGGGTCGTTTTGAAAACAGACGATACGATGTCAACGACCGTATAAATCCCGCAACAATGCGTCGTCGGGTTGAAGAAGTGAACCAAGAAGACGAACTTGCCGCTCAACAAGCAAAAGAAGCACAGGCAGAAAGGATGGCAAGGGCGAAAGCATTTGGTATAAAGCGGGGTAAAGAAGACAAAGGCCGTGCTGACCGAATGGCACAGATGGAAGAGGCCTTCCAAGGTGCATTTGACCCCGAAAAGCAAAACATGTTTAATCAAAGAGCCGGAAATGTTGTCAGAGTTGAGCCTGCCCAGTTTGAAGAAGACCCGGTAGACCACTCCGGCGCAGTGGCACCTACCAACGCCGCCGGTTTACCTGTACCTCCGCAACTTATGTTACCGCCACCTACCCAACCACCAGCCGAAGGTGCAGGTGCTGAAAACGACAAGGATAACAATAGGGGTACTCAATTTAATACGAATGCTACGAACAGTGCACTTAATCGCAATAAGGTAGCCGTCACCGATAGAGACGAAGATACAGAGGAAGAAGAAGACGAGATGCCAAATCCGGGCACGAATCCGGGTGTTGTGGGCGTAGTTGACACAAGCCTTCAGCGCATTCAAGAACAAGAAGCACTTGAACGACAACAACAAGGTGGTAATTGATGGCTGACATCAATGACCTCGTTCATGAGATGGACACGCAAATGTCAAAGAAGTCGTTCGCTTATTTCTTCACTGAGATTCTTGACTTTGAACTGTCACACCATCACGAACAGTGGCTCAAGGGTTTGAATGAGAACAAATACTACTGCGTCAAGGCATCTCGTGACCACGGTAAGTCCGTGTTCTTCATGTCTTACGCTCTGTGGCTGGCGGCGTTTAATCCTAACACGCATGTCATGGTGTTTAGTCACAGCCTTGAGCAGACCTTGGAACACATGCGCTTCATCCGAAACAACATTGAGTCTGCTGACATACTCACAGGACTCAAGCCTCAAGGGAAGCCTTGGGCTAAATCTTACTTTGAGTTCACCAACGGCAGTCGTATTATGGCTAAGTCGGTTGGTGGTGCTACTCGTGGTTTCCACCCTGATGTCGTTGTTTGCGATGACATCTTGTGGGGTACCACTTCCGGTGAACTGCAACGAGCGGCTGACTGGTTTTACACCGTTCTTCTTCCTGTCCTTCACCACACTGGTCGTCTGATGATGGTCGGTACGCCGTTTTCGTACAACGATTTGTACGCCGAACTGGAGGACAAAGACACCTTCACTGTAGAGACTTACCCTGCTATCAACACCAAAGGAGAAGCACTTTGGCCTCAGCGATGGGACCTTGCGGCTCTTAAACAGCGTGAAGAATCCATGCCTGCTATCAAGTTCGCTCGTGAATACCTCTGTGAACCTATTCACGACATGTCCAGTATGTTCCCCATGAGTCTGCTTGAAAAGGCTCGTGACCCCAGTATCCGACTCATGGACAAAGCCGAGTACGAGTATGACGACAAAGGAGAGTCTACGGGTATTTTCGGACAGCACTTCATTGGCTACGACCCTGCTATCTCCTCGGACAAAAACGCTGACTACACGGCCATGACGGTCATGCGTATGTTGCCCGGTGAAGATGTGAAGCAGTTGATTCACAGTGTTCACGAAAAGGGATTGTCGTCTATGGCACAGAAGCGTATGATGGTTGCACTCAACAGCAAGTTCCAACCCGACCTCATTGAATTGGAAGGCAACAACTTCCAGCGTATGCTTGAAGCCGAGATGCGAGAGATGGCGGCAGACATGCCTATCAAAATTTTTATGACGACAAGGGCCAAGAAAGAGTCCATGTTCATGAGTCTACTTCTTGCTTTTGAGCAAGGGCACATCAAGACACCTTGGGGCGACGAGAGAAGCAAAGAGTTCACAAGGACACTTGAGACCGAACTAAGTCGGTTCGGCATGCAGAAGAACGGTAGATTGGAATCAGTCGGCAGTCACGACGACTTGGCTGTCAGCGTAGCGTTAGCAAACTGGGCAACAAAGGAGTTCAGAGGTACGATTGTTCTACTGGACGACTACCTTGAAGGTGTAGATAGTTGGTTTGGCGATGTACCTCAACGAAATGTCGCAGGAGCAACTTGGTACACAGCATGATTTATGTGATACCAAAAGTTGGACGATACTATGTGGCCCAGTTTGAGTGTAGGAAACGCCGTTCATTCGGTGGACATGGGACATGAGATTCTCAACACCATCGCCAGTAATCTTCTTGGCCATCCAATGGTAGACGAAACCATCGCCAAGTCCATTGCATCGCAGTCTTTGTTGGTTAGCGAAGAGAGTTTACCAGTTCCGCAGTATGCTCCTTTCAGTCCAACCGGAGAAGGTTGGTTTGAAGATAAATTGGGCAAGAGTGCTAATGCCGTAATTCGCAATTTGCGAAAAGCGCGTCGTGTTTTCAAAGAAGACAAGGGTGAAATTGACAGTATTATTGCCAGCGTCCGAGCGTTGAAAAGTTTGGAAGTAGAGGCGACACTGGCCAAGTTGAACTGGGCCGACGGTCATCAAGACACCATGCGAAAAATGGGATTGGGCAACAAAGACCTACGAGCCTTGCGTTTGTTTGGTAACACGAGAAAATCCAGTCTACTCAGAGCCTGTCATATTTGGGACAGTGCCGAGGGCTCGTTGGCTAAGTTGGATGAGTTTGATGATGTGTGGGGCGAAGAAGAAAAGAACGCTTGGGTTGGTGCTATGAAACAAAAGCAGGACGCAAGAAAGGTTTGGAGAAACGCTCTTCACCAGTTTGATAATCTGTCCAAAGAACAACAGAAGTGGATGAACCTTGCCAAAGAAGAACTCAAAGAAAAAGGAGCGATGAAAGGAAGGACGATAGCGCAGAACCTTATAGAAAAAGGGGTACCACGGCTTAACTCCACACGCTTGTCAAAGTTGTTGAACATGTACGGTGAAGAAATCAACATCATCAAATCGCATCGCAAAGGAGAATACATGTGCGTTGACCGTTCAGGTTTAATTCTCAAAGACGCTTGGGCTTATGCCGCTGGCTTCCTTGACGCTGACGGTTACATTACCATCACCGAACGAGGTGAGCCAAGAGCAGGCTTCATTGCCACAGGTGACCGAGGTCGTATGCACTGTGAAGAGTTGCACAAGCATATTGGTGCAGGCGTTTTACAACTTGACCAAAAAGTGTACTCGGACAACCAACGGAGTCAGCACCGTGTTAGTTTTTATGCCAAGGATGATTTAAACAAACTCCTTGACAACTTAACTCCTCATCTTAGAATGAAAGACATGCAGGCAAAGGCAGTATTGGCGTACATCGGAGAGAAAGACCCCGTGCGAAAAACACAGTTGAAGCGGTTTGTACAGTTCTCTAACAGAGATGGAACCGTTAAAGGCAAGGACTCTTTGCGAGAATGGGGAGTAGACCGTGAAACTGTCATGAGTTGGGCGGAGGGATTGTAATGGCAGAGAAAGGAAGAGTTGGCAGACTGTTGGAATCTATCGGTAATCCGTTCCGTAGGAGAAGCACTCCTGAGCCGCAGATGCCTTTGTGGACAACGGGCATCCAAGAACCTGTTCTTGCACAAGGTATCACCATTCCTGCTCTGTACGCAGTTGCTACTGAGAACCTCATTTTGAGAACGGTTCTCAGCACACTTCAACAAGAAATTTTTCGCCGAGGCTACTATTGGGACAAAAAGTTTCACAAGAAGTGTACTGCTTGTGACAAGGAATATCAGCACGATGTAGAAGAATGCAAAGAATGCGGAAGCATGGATTTGATTGAGCCTGACCCTAATCAGTTGATGTATCCAAGGTGGCTTCTTGAACAGCGCAACTCTATGGAACAGACTTTTATGGATGTCATGAGAGAAATTGAGTACGACCTTAACATCACTGATGATGCCTTTTTAATCCTCATCAAAGAGTATTTCATTGACCCTGAAACCAATGAAATGGCGTTCTATCGCATTAAAGAAATCGTGCGTGGCGACCCCATTTTCATGCGTATTATTGCCGACAAGCGTGGTGTAAGAGGAGGGCGTTTCCGTGTTTGTCCAATTCACCGAAACGAAGTAAAGTCGTATTCAGATGACAACAAATCCTGTCCTACTTGCGGTACTGAAATGGAAGATGTACACCATGTCAACACTGCTGGTAGCGGCAAAACTCAGTATTATCTCAAGGGTGAAGTCATCCATGTAAGTAAGTATCAGCCTTCCAAGTTGTACGGAAGGTCGCCTGTGTCCACGCTGTGGCGACAGGCCATGACTTTGACGGCTATGGACAACTACATGTACACTGCCTATTCAAAGCGTAGGATTCCGCGAGGTATACTCAGTATCAACACCGACAATCTTGAATCAATGAAAGCATTTTGGAAAGCCACTGATGAAAAGTTGGAGAGAGACCCGCATTACATTCCTAAAATTGCAACAGAAGGTAGCGGCAAAGGTGGTGTCAACTGGGTTAAACTCATGGACAGCCTTGAAGAAATGCAGTACATACCCGCCCGTGACGAAATGCGACAGCGCATTGCGGCGTTCTACGGCGTTTCCAATGTGTTCATGATGGACACTGGTAAATCCGGCGGATTGAACAACGAAGGTATGCAGATTCTTGTAACCAACCGTGCTGTAGAGTTTGGTCACAAAGTATACATTGACCATTTATTCCCAAGAATGGTTTCCCAAATGGATGTTACTGATTGGAAACTCACGCTTTATCCAAATGAAGAAGAGGATGAAGTCACTCGTCTACGCAGAGATGAGATGGAAGTCAACATCGCTCAGCGCATGATGATGCTGGGCTATAAGCCTGAACTCAAAGAAGACGCTAATCGGGACATTCGTTTCATCTACAAGCAACCTGACCCTGCTGAGCAACCACAACAGGGTGCACCACCCGGCGGTATGCCTCCCGGCGGTATGCCTCCCGGTGGCGTACCTATGGGCGGTATGCGAATGGGTGGCGGTATGGGAACGCCCGGAGCACTACCAAGTCGCAACATTCCTCCACAGTTGGCCGCTCGTATGGCCCAACAGGCGCAGGCCGGTATGCCTAACCCCGGCGGCGAAGGTATGGGGTTGAGAAACCGAGGGCCTGCGAGTCCGCAGAACAGAACCAGCATGGGGTCCGGTAGTCCTATGTCCAGTGTTCAGCAGAGGGGCTCCACACCCGGCGGCGTAGAGCAAGCCAGTCAAGGTATTCTTAATGCAAGGAACCCGAGAGGGGCTTAGGAAACTTAAAGTCAAGTGGTGTATTGGACATGGGTATGGACTTGGTGAAACTTGACCCTATGGCACGAAAAATGCGCTCTCATGTAGATGCGTTCTATGACGCTCTATCAAAGCAAGACGGCATCACTGCGAGAACGCACATTCACGAAATAATGAAGTACGCCGATTACATCAACAAGGACATTGAAACCACAGTCATGAAGAGTGAGATGACATCAAGTGCTGGTATCAACGACATCTACGCAGGTGGTGTCCCTGTACAAAAGATAAACGAAGTACAGTCTGTGCACACTACTACTTCCAACATTCTCCCCGGTACTATCCGAACCAACCGATTCGGAACTCTTAACCGCAGATTGAACAACCGAACTCTGTGAGGTGAGACTGTGGCAGAAGAGAGAGAAAATGTTGCAGAGCGCCTGATGAGTGCGTTGATTACAAAAATGGAATCTATGGATGCAGGCCTTCGTGATTTGAAAGCCGAAAATCGCCAACTCAAAAAAATAATGAGTGACCCTTCGTTGATGTTGAGGAAAGCAGGTTTTGTGCAGGCCCGTACTCAGCGACCGGAAGATGTTCTTGTTGATGGCTTTAGAGGTGAAATTTCTGACGCTATGGTTCTCAAAGCACAGGACGGTAGTGATTTGAATATGCCACAGACCAACGCTGACTTCCACAACATGGAGTGGTCAGAGATTCACGCCTTGGCTGAACAATCCAAGGATGCAGGTTCTTTAGGCAACCAAATGGGTATGGAGTGAATACGATGAAACCGAGATTTGTACAAGCGAACGACAAAGCATACGAACTTCTCAAAGCCGCCAAGGCTCTTGAAGCCCGCATTGCTAAGAAAGAAGGTAGCATGCCTGACTACTCCGGTCAAGAAGAAGGCTCTGATGTGGGCCATGCTCGCTTTGAAATTCAACCTGCTGGTATTCCCAATGCTTTCTACAACACCAACAACACCGTCCCTAAGGTTGAGGATGTCGCTAACAAAGGTGCCATTTCCGAAAACAGCGATGTATTGACGCGGACCTCCCCTTACTACCCGACGGCTTTCAGTACGACAGGCGCTCTTGAAAACTTCACAGGCGGCGACGGGCCAAAAATGAGTGATTTAAAGAAGTCCGTTGACCGAATCTCCAGCCGTATTCTTTGAACGGCTGGTGATGCGAATGCGAGAAGGCCCACTGGACACCCTTGATAGGAACCGTCAAGTCTTCTACAAGTCGTTGATTGACGGCATTGGTAAGTTTGACGCTGGTGCTGACTTCTACTTCTCTGCTATCAGTGCAGAACGCAGAGGCTACATCCTCAGTAACGAAGACGAAGCCCTGTTGAAAATGTTCAACTCCGTCATCAAAAAGGCGGACGAGCAACAGGTGACTGGTCCTTCGTCTTCATACGACCTTAACACTGAGGGTGAGGGTATGGAGTCCTCCGGTGGTATGCAACAAAGTCAGATGTCGTATTACATGGGGCACGGTGCAGGAATGAACCTCGCCGACAATCCCAGTTACGACAAGAGTCGTATTGTTCCGCCCGACCCCGGACAAGGACTCGCTGGACGACCGTGGCAGATGGTAGACGGTGACAAAAACGACCCGTACCGCACGCACAACTACCTTGGCTCCGACATGAACCCACTTCACGGGGAGTATCACAACATAGTCGGTGATTATTATGCACATCCTGACGACCCGTATGCAGAGTCAGAAAGTCAGAAAGCCCATCATAGGGAAGGTAGATGGGAGCAGTGGGTGAGGGATAACGAAGACCACGGCTTTTTGCACAACAAGTTTCATTACGGCCAACTTGATACTGAACACGGTACTAATCACGCATTTTACGAACATGATTATCGTGAGTGGACGAAGCGCAATCAGCAGTCCATAGACAGATTGACTGCTTCGTTAGAAGAACAAGGTATGGATGAAGACCAAGTAGCGCACGAGTTGAGGAAGCGTCACATCAACGAGAAAAAGGCGGAGTGGAAGGATAACCTTGGTTTCATGGATTACTTCTTCGGTATGGAATGGCTCACGCCCGAACAACGCAACGCCGCTTACGACCATATGAAAAAGAACGGGGCAAATCCCGATGAACCCTTCCGCACCAACACACACAACGGTAACCCCAACTGGATGCCACGGTTCATCAGAAACTTTCATCAGCGATTTTCGGGACTCTACAACCATTGGATAAGAGACCCCGGACGGCCCGGTGAAGGTCTGATGATTCGTCCCAAAGCACTGCCGAGTTCGGCCAGTGAAGTCAACCCGTCTCAAAACTATGAAGCGATGAGAGAAACACAAACGCCGGGTAAACCGAATGCGTACGACCGTGCCGTCGCTCATCACAACAAGATGGAGGCGGACCGATACATCGTTGAAGGGCTCGGCCCTTACGAGCCCATGAGCAACGCAGAAGTACCTGTTATGCAGAAAGTCAAAGACGAGTTCGGAAGAGAAAGTCTGCAAGTTGTGGGCTACAAGAAACTTCAAGGCACGGACAAATCGGGTAGAAAGGAGGAATACTACCCCGGCTACCAAACCATGCGAATGCTTCTCGGCGTAGATGAAAATCACCAACTGTACCCTGCCGGTGAGCATCCCACCTACGGCGAGTTGTGGGACGGTGGGGAGTTCACACAAGAAGAGATTGACAAGATTTTTGAAAAAAGGACCATTGATGCGAAGCATGTAGTCAGCGTTGGTAGAATGGCGAGAAACCATGCTCCGATGCACTACGGTTTTGCCATGGACAATGAAGCGTACGATTACATGAACCCTGAGCAGGGTCATGAAACGCTCTCTACTTATTGGCAACTGCCGTTCAAGGGCAAGGGCGGCCTTCATAAACACCCGAACGAATTGTTTGACAAAATTCACCATCACACGCTGTCGTACAAAGAAATAGCACAACAGTCAAACGAAAACAATTTTTTAAGTGGATTTGCCGAAGGTTATCTGCCCGAAGAAGAACAAGCACAGGTAGAGTACGAGCCTGAAACCGAGGGCGTCAGAGAACACAGCCTTTTGTTCTCACGAACCAAGGCAGGCATTGAGGGTCGGCATGAGTACAGTCCACTGGGGGAAGTTACAGATTACGGGATGATGTCGTTTATTGCACCGTTTGGTCAGAAAGAGAATCAAATGTTTGAGATGCGGCAAGGGAAAAAACTCATTCGTACAAATGTGCGAGGCCACATGGAAGATTCGGCCACCAATCTCAATCCTCACAACATTTCCATGTCGTCCAGTATCGCAGGTACGGGCGGCTACAACACTCAGTTCGCACGGCACGGTGCGACGGTGGATTCTGCGTACAATAACCGAGTACTTTCGGACTACCATCAAGGCCGTCGTACAGGTGATGCTGAAGCGGCTGATACCAGTCACCAAAAGTTGCTCGGCAGAGGTGTGTTGAGCGTAGCCCAGCCATTCTTTGCCGTAGGCGGCTCGCTCAGTGACGAAAGAATGATGTCGCACGGAGCGCACAGTTACGCACTTCTCGGTACCATGCTCGGTGCCGCCAATGCTCCGATGAATCCGCATCAGGATGTTCTGCACATCAAGGACCGTCGGATTCAGCCAACTTTGCGAAACCACGAAGAGGACTTTATGTCACTCCGCCGACATCCTGATGAGTTAGCAATGGGTGATTTGGACGCAGAAATAGAAGCACTTGAGCAACGGTATTCTTCGGACAAAGGTAAGGCCGTCACTGATGAACAGCACGACATGTTGGATAAGGAATACGAGCGCACTTTGGAGCGTTTGAAAGAAGAACATAGACAAAGACACCACATACCTACCATGCAGGACTTTGGTTACCGTACAATCATGGGTCCGCAAGGGTTGGTTGACCCGATTTTATCAAGACAGCCACCGTCACCTGCGACGGAAGAGTATGAAAACGCGATTGCAGAGATGTCACTTTTACAAGAATCAATGGAGGTTCATCGGGAAATCAAAGACGAAGCCGGAATGGAAGACATCCGTAGACGCATGGTTGAAAACAACCAACGATTGGACGACTTGGAGGCTCGGTTGGAAGCGGCGAGTGAAAAGCGCGGTCAAAGGTTTTCTGTTGATGGTCACGACGGCATTCTGCAAGACAAGTTGGTGGCCGATACCAACGCCATGACCAGTGCAGGAGTGCATCTCAAAAATCTACTCCAGTCCGACCCTGAACTCTTCAACCACATTTTCAATCCCAACTTGGACCACGAAACAGTGGAAGCGAACATGCGAATGTTCGCCATGATGGCCAACGACTATCTCAACACTGTACCGCACGACCAGCACGGTATTCGCACACGAGGTCATAACCGAGTCACCAAAGAGGGATTGAGTGGGCAACTTGACATTGGCTCGCAGGTCAAGCAGGCGTTTCAAGGTCACGAGACGATGATGAGTGCCGAGACCTTGGGCGACAACGAGGCACTGATGCAACAGTTGGGACTTGACCCCAACAACGAATACCACAACGCCACCTTCCTTGATTACATCCAAAACACCTTCCTTCCAAATTATCAGCAAGACCCCTCGTATTCAGCGCCTATCATGACCATGCGCCAGTTCCTTCAACAATTACACCCCGACCTTGATATTGAGAAAGAGCATGAATCGTTGAAGAAAGACCCAAGAAGTAGAAATATGGACTTCTTGAGATTGGTCAACGGAATTTACAACACCGTCGGCCACAGAGCCGAAGAACGCAACTCACAACTTGGCCTTCATCACCACTTGGCGTTCAACAGTGACCCTCGTCGTCAGCGCAAGGAAAGTAAGCAGGGTGAAATTGTTCACGAGACCAAACCCTCTACTCCGAAAAATGTGAAGTTCGGCGGAAAGAAGACATTGAGGTACCAAAACGACTATTGGAATGTCATGCAGAAGTTGGACAGCATTCTGACCAACGACCCCAGTGTACCTATGCCTGAAAGCGTCACCGAGACTTCTGACGAAATGACCGATGTACCCGTTGACCAGTTCGGACCCAACGCTCACTCTGTTCACAGCGTGTACAATTCCACAGGTCTGCGTCACGAGTTCGGCGATGAGTTTCGCCCCAACTTCAAGTACCGCATCTCAAGAAACGGGAATGTCAGTATCACGCCTGTACCCGAAGGGCACGCACAGCGTTTGATTCAACCGCTCGGTAAGTTTTGGGACAGAGTTGCACCTTCCGAATGGATGGAGATGCTGAGACACCCTGACCACCAAGTTCATCGTGACGGGCTCAACAGACTGGACCGTATGGGCGCGCAGTTCAAGCCGGACGAACGAGGCCTCACTCGTCACGGTGACAAGCATTCCACTACCAAGGCTGAAATTGGATTGGCCGACTTGACCAACCCTGACATCATCCGCAAAGACTTGGGCAAGAAAGTACCTATACTCCAACCCATGCACCGTATTTTTGAACTGGACGACCTTGAAGACCTGCGAGGATTCACAGGCGACTGGATTGTTTCTCACATGCCCGAAGGTGAGCGAGGCTTTGTCAAGAAAGAGGATGACGAAGTGTCGTCCAAGTCGTTCAGTCTCAGCGATGAAGACAAAGAGAACTTCAAGAAAGTCACAGACGAGGACTTCCATGCCGATGTCATCAAGACCGAAGAAGGCTACTACATCTTTGATGTGATTGAGTTTGCTGAGAAAGCAGTTCACGATGTACCGCTCAACGACCGTATCAAGATTGTACGAGGTGGGTTGGAGGGTGTTGAGAACATTCATGTTCCCAGTGCCAGCGATACAAGACTAACCGATGATGAAGGACTCAAAGTCACGGTAAAGAGTTTGATGGAGACACACGAGTCGCTTTTGCTCAGGGATGCCAAATCAGTTTACATGGTTGGCGAATTGCGCCATCCGAAGTGGGTCATGCTCAAACCCGGTAGCGATGTTGTCTTGCGAGTGTTGGAGCGCCGAGGTTCTGACCCCTACACCTACCGACTTGGCACTGGACCGATTACAAAAGACGAAGAGATTGGTGACAGGGCTGTAGAATCCGAAGGTGAGATGTACATGGATGTCGGTGTGGCGTTCAACAGTCCTGAGAAATTCAACGAAGGTGACCATGTTAGAGTTAATGTTGCCAATGTCGGCAAGGTGGAAACGACCGGTGGTGATGATGTGTACACGCTAACAGGTTCCAAAATCATCGGAGAAGCCGAAGGCGAGGGGTTGGTTAGTAGGGAAACACTTGGTATGCTGGCTAAGTCCGAAAGCGACCAGTGGTTGTGCGAAATCAGCAGAGCCAAGTCGGGTGTTCGTATTACCATGCCTCAAGGCGATGTTCTCTACAAGTGTACACAGCGAGGTAATATGTGGACGGTGCATTCCCCACTGGCCAATAACGACTATCTGATTCGTCTTGCTGAAAGTCAGCGACCGTATTGGAGTCCAGTAGCAGGTGCGCTGTTGAAGGCTGGACTTGAGATAGCAGAGAAAGAAGAGATTCACGAATCCGAAGGTGAGGCCGAACCGCTCATTGAACCTCACAAGGAAGAAGATACGAACTGGTGGGAAGAGAAACAGAAAAAGAAGGTCTTGGTCAAAGGCTTGATGCTCATTGACAAATTTTTGAAGAGTGGAGCAGGAGCCGTTGGCCAATCAAGCACTGGTACAATGGGCTTAGGGATAGATTACGCTACTCCGATTGAATCTCCATCGGGTCCAACCAATCTCAACGATGAGAAAACTATGCCTGACTACGACAATCGCAAGCGGCCCGGAGAAGATTTCACCATTGAGCCAAAAGAAGACGACGAAGAGTCTGAAAAACGCATGACTGTGCCTATGGAAGAGGGTGTTCTTGAGGTCTCATCTGACAAGGCTGTCTTCCGTACTTAATTATATACAAAGAGCGTTGTCTCTTGGTTCAATGGCTTCTGCACTGACTCTGCGAACTTCCCCTGTCCAGCACAGTGGGAACATTAGCATCGTCAAGGCGGACAATGACCTCGTTATTGCCGGATATGCTTCGGTAGAGATGGTTGACAAGCAGGGCGACCTCATTACGAGAGGGGCTCTCAAGAATGCTTTCAACGGTTTCATGAAAGCCGATGGCTACCGAAATGTACAACTCGCACACTCTAACATTCAAGTTGGAGAAGTTATACCTGCCTACACTGATTCTGACGGTCGTGTTTGGAAATCCGGCGTTGATGACGCTGGTATGTTTGTCGTTATTCAGTTGAGAGACGACATTGAAAAGGCCCGTGAAGTGGCTAATGAAATTCGCAAAGGGGCTCTTCGTGGGTTCAGTATTGGAGGGCAGGCATTCAAGCGCATGCGTAAGAGTGACCAGCAACACGGTGATTACACCGAAATCTCCAAACTGGAACTGCACGAAGTTACCATTTGTGAAAAAGGTATAAACCCGGAGGCGACATTCCGTATATTGAAGGAGGACACAACTATGAGTGATGAAAATGTATTGGGCGATTTGTCCAGTGTTTTGGACAGATTGAACGGACGACTTGATGCTATGGAAAAGGGTGAAATGCCCGAAGGCTTGAAAGAGCACATGGCTGACAAGAAAGGCGACAAGCCAAAAGGCGACAAGCCAAAAGACGAAGAAAAAGACGAGGCGAAAGAAATGGCTGACGAAGACAAGAAAGAAGGAATGTACGGCGGTGGCGACATGGCCAAAGGTGAATACAGCGATGTTATCACCACTGACTACCTGAACTGGATGGAAAACACCTTGAAATCTCAAGGCGTTGACATCAGTGGTGCTCGCAACCACTTTGACAGCGTTTCCAAAGCCAACCTCGGCTCCACTCCTGAGCAAATCGGAGACGGTGCTGACTACTTCGCTGGTCAAGTCAAGGGCCGTGCCCAAGAGGGCGGCTCTCCTTCCACCAACGCAATCGGCAAAATCAACTCCGGCGGTAGCGGCGCAGTCGCTAAGGGATACCTCGCTCCATCTGATGTGAGTGCCGCTGACCTTGAGGCCGCTTACGAGGTCTACAAGGCCGCTTCACTTGAGGAGCAATTCAAGGGCAACCTTGGCTCTGTCTTCGCTGACAGACTCGCCAAGGAAATGCGAGCCGATGCTGACGCACGAGCCGCACATTCCTTTGATGCACGCACCCCTCTCGCAAACATTGAGAAGGCTCTGTCCGACCTGAGCACACGAATTGACAACATTGGTTCGTCCTCCACCGGCACGGAACTTCGCAAATCAACCTCCACCGTTGAAATCCCATCAACGGCAGAACTTGGAAACATGGATTGGTCAGATGTCCACAGACTTGCTGGCAGTGTTTTCCACCAACAATGAAAGGAGTGATGAAGAATGGCAAGAAACTACATGAGAACAATCAACGACATGGAACGATACTACTATGGTGCAGGCTCAAGCATGGGCTACTCCTACAGTGGTAGTGAACTTTTGAAAGCAGACGCACCTTTGTTGTCTACGACGGCTGGTACCTACCAAGCCATCTACGGACGCAAAGTTTGGTCGCAATTGAACCAAGAGTTCAACGCTTTCTCCATCCTCCCCAAGAAGCCTTGGGACCGAAGTGGATGGCGTGTCGTCACCGCTAAGCCTTCCAAGACGGTCGGCGGCGGTATCGCAGAAAACGGTACTCTACCTGACACCACCAAGCCAACATTCCAAAATGTGGCCGCAAAGCCAAAGACCGTTGCTCACTCTTTTGACATGAGCGAAACGGCCATCTTCCTTAACGACAAGGACGATGGACTTGGCGACATCCGCTCTGTCCTCAAGGAAGAGATGGGTAAGCACCACGCAGAGCACATCAATGACATGTTGACCACGGATGTCACCACGGTTGCAGGAAACGACATTGAGTCGCTTGACCGAATCACCACTGGAAACAACAGCATGACTTCCGGTACGCACTACGACACCAACGACGAAGACATGTACAGCATTGACCGCAGTGCCAACACTTGGTCGTTTGCTGAGGATTCGGCTGACAGTTCATCTGCCAACCGTACTCTTTCGCTTGACCACTTGGATGAAATCTTCCGCCTCATTTGGCAGAGAGGAGGCAACCCCAAGGTTATGCTCACTGGATACGACACTTTGATGCGAATCCAGCAACTCCTCCAAGCACAACAGCGATTTATGGAAGAGAAGCGAGTCGTCCCCACCTTCAACGGTGTCAAGGGTGTTCCCGGTGTTGAAGCCGGATTCATCGTGGCTACCTACAACGGTGTTCCAATCATCCCTACCAAGGAGATGGCTGGCGACGGTATCAGCCGTATCTACATGTTGGACACGGACTATGTGTACTTCTCCACCGCAAAGCCTACGCAGTACTTTGAGAGCGGAATTGAAACTGGCGACCCATTCGCCATCAACCGCCTCGGTCAAGAAGGTCTTTACCGAACCATGGGTGAGGTGTGGACTACTTTCTTCGGGGGTCAAGGTTCAATCCGCGACCTTCAATGAGGTTTCATGGAGAAAAAATACAGGAGATGATGAATTATGGTAGCAACAACCACAACGACAGAAAAAGGACTTAGCATCAAAGTGGCCGACAGCGATTTCACGCTCGTGGACATTCTTGCTGATATTGATATGCGACAAGGTACACCAGTTGATGAAACTGGCTGGTTGAACGGCAATTCCGGCGGCTCTTACCCCGGTAGCCTCACTGGTTTCACTGCAAGCAACGCCGATGGCGGCGCAGTGGGCGGACTCAGAATGGTGACCTTCACGGTAAACATTGTTCAAGCGACAACCGTTGAGCCCCTATTGTTTTCAGCAGGCGCTTCAAAGATTCTTGGAATTGTCGGACTTGCTTCGGCAACCTCTGCAAAAGATGTCACAGCAACGATGACCAACACAGGTAAAGTGGGTGCAGACGCAACAGTCGCACCTCTCGCCACAGGTGGCGACTTGCCTTGTCTTATCTTGGAATCGGAAAGCGCAAACCAAGTTTGCCAAGTCACTGTTCTACTGCTTGGCGCTTGAGGTGAGTAGGCTTGCCTACAATCACCTACATCGGGTCTGCGGTCTACCGCAAGCGACCTGACAGCGCAGATACTTGGGTCCGCAAGGAACCTGTAGAGGTTAGCCAAGAATGGCTTGACCGATACCGAGTTCCTATTTGCTCCAACCCTACGGCCTTCCTTGTTGAAGGCGATGCCAGTGCCGAAGTCTCTGTAGACGAAGGCAACGACGGTATCCCCGATTCAGGCTGGACCAAGAAAGAGATTGGCGCATGGCTTGACGAGCGAAACATTGACCTTCCCGGCTACGCAACAAAGTCCAAATTACTGGCTTTGGTTGAGGAACATCTAAATCCCTCAGCCCCTGAGCCTGTAGTAGAGGAACCTGCAACGGCAGAGGAACCCACAGAAACCCCAACAGGAGATGAAGAATAATGGCAGTAACAATTGACCCCCGACCAACCTACTTTGGCGACCGAATGATAATCACAGGTACTTATGCCGCAGGTGATAACGCTATTGACTTGAGTAGTCTATTGTCAAGCATTGATTTCGCTGGCGCAAACTCAAGCGGTGCTATCGCAGGACGAGCAATTACCGACACTGGTGCATCACCACCACTTCAAACTGTACACTTTGGAGTAGATGCTCGTATTGACGGTACAACCATTCGTTTGGCGGCTGGTCTGCAAGACCCCGGTGATGTTGCAAACACAGCACCTGCACAGGCTGGAACTTTCTTCGCTATTGGTCGCCGATGAGGTGGCTTAAATGGCAAAGAGCGTCACCATTCTTGGTCCATATCCTCCAAAGGATTTCCAAGACTCCACTGCTCGTACGGCGATAGCAACGGCTATCAGCACGGCTATAGGTTCCAACACCTGTACTACGGCTGACCCTCATATCGTCCTTGGGAACATCTTCATTATCGTGACTACCAGTTGAGGTGGTTATGGTGAAGGAGTATGGTAGCCTTGGTCTTGATGACATCGCTCGTCTACAGAAGCGTGGCATCCGCCTTAACGAGTCCTACGGGGCTTCGGTGAGGACGGACGACGACAATCCACTCGGTGGCTTGACGCTCAAACAGCGCAACCGTAATAAGAATGCAGGTGATGTTCTCAACATCGGCTCCGGTACGAGGTGCAAGCATTGTGGAATGTTGTACTTCTGCTGGGTTGACAAGTGCAGGACATGCGGCAAACAAATGGATTTCAATTTAGGAGTGAAGGAACAATGAGTGCGTTTAATGAGTCTTGGATTTTTTTGAAAGAAATGACCGCAACTCGTGCGGCTATTCCCGATGAACTTCGGGCAGGTCATTACGACAGTCCCGGTGAAAAGGAAAGGAAGGAGATGGCCATAAGGCAACTCCAAGAAGAAGCGTATGAAAATGACCCCCGCACCATCCAACTCCGAGAGGAAAAGAGAAGGCAAGGAATGGCCGAAATGGACCGACAAGCGGAAGAGTTCGCCACTCAATATCAACAGCAGACGGGTAGGCCTCTTGAAGATTAAGAATGGATTTCAATTTAGGAGTGAAGGAACAATGAGTGCATTCAGCGAGTCTTGGATTTTTTTGAAAGGTCGCACGCAGGATTTGTCCTTTATGACAGAAGAGGAAAAGCGGCAGTACGAACTTAGTCAAATGTTGGATGCCCTGCGTAGGCACGGTGCTTTACCACAAGAACCACTAAGACCCTCCGGTCGTTTTCCATCAGCCGCCGGAAATGCTTGAGGGAGGACTATGAATGCCCGTAGTGTTCAGCCCCGGTGAGCCTGAAACAAGGCCGCTTGACCCGGAGGCTATCGTCTACACGACTGGGGACAAGGTAGGGCAACTTCTCGGCATCGCCGCAGGCGAGCCTGTGCTTGGAGCGGCCAACGCTGTGTCCGACGGCTTCTTTATTTCAGGCACTGATTTCAGAGAGCATGGGTTTGAGAGTGGAGATACCATCCTCGTTCACAGCGACCTTGACCCGCTCGGCACTGAGTTTGTCATTACGGCCCCAGCGGTCGTGGATGTCAGCGGCACAAAGTATGTCAAACTCCCAACAACCAGCGTCACTCACGCCAACTACACGACGACGGCAAACACCGAAATTCAAAACAAAACAATCTTCACCAACGGCAAGCGAAGAGGTGTGACGAAGAACATCGTCAATGACCACATCAAGAGAATCCAAGACAGGATTGACAACATCACACACAACGCTTGGAGACCTTATCTCGTGTCAGCAGAGTACATCAACTTTGACACCTACAAGCCCTACCGACGCCGATACTTTACCGATTATGTGGGCACGGCTCCTGTGTTATTCCGCAATGTTCAGCAGATTCTGCGTATTGAGTTATGGCAAGGTGAAGACTACCGGGAGATTTGCGGTGCAGAGGCTCGCCTCAATTTCAGCGATGTGTCAAACCTTGCATCAGCAAAGGTGTTCTTGTCTCCCGGCAACGGTAGCGTTGCTGAACTCGCACAAGGCACTGCGAGCAATCAGTGGCGTGACGACTTTGATGCTACGACCGTCGCTCAAAACATCGCCGACCTCATTAACAAAGAAGACAGGGTGAACAAGGCGGCTGTGAACTTTCTCACCAACCTTGCCGACGCCAGTACCACATTTACTTTGGAAGGTAGTACAGATGCCGTGGCAGTCCACAATGAGTTCTTGGCTTCGGCCAACGCAGACTACGGTACGGGCATTGTCAAAATAACTTCAATGCGACCTGTCAAGGCAGGTGAAGAGTGCAGTATCGTCACGACATCATCTGACATCGCCATAGACCATGCCTCCCGCAACACCACTACTTTCGTCAGTCTTGACAGTACGACTGTCAATGTGGCTTCTACAACAGACTTTGTGAATACAGGTGTAGCCATAGATGCAAGCGGTGATGTGTTTCGCTACACAGGAAAGACCGCTACATCCTTCACAGGTTGTGTAGCCCTCGTCGGTAGTTTGGGAGCAATCACCGGAACGATAACTCAACACAAATTCTCTCTGTCTTTACAAGCAGGCTCACAGAGTACAGTCGTTGACGCCATCACTGGTGAAACCACAGTGGACAGGAGTAGCAGTGGAGACAGTGCTCGTTTGCGAGATTGGTGGCTTGACCACGAGATGGGCATCATTTACTTCAACAACTCTTACCCGTTTTTTGAGTACAACTCTGTCAAAGTGGCTTACATCTACGGTGAGCGATACCTTGAGAAAGCGATTGAAGAAGCCGCCACAAAACTTGTAGCGAGCGAACTGCTGATGTCTGACGACCGAAGTGTGCTTATACCCGAAGGGAGTCAAAACATAGACCTCGGTTCTAAGGCACAATTGTTTCGCAGAGAAGCCATGGACATCATTGCTCGCTACAAGGAAGTGGTGGTCTTCTCATGACGGCTGACTGGAAAGAGCCGCTTGATACGGTCATTGATATTCTCAAGGCTGACCACGATGCAGGTACAGGCTTGGGTTGGAACAGAGCCAACTCGGACAACATCAAGCCCGTAATTCTTGACATTGCTTCGGAGGGGCCGGAGCGAGGTAAGCGACTTGACCTTCAACGGCATGATTACATCTTGTGCTACGAGACCGCACTCAACGAAGAAGTCCCTGACCTCTTGTACAACTTCGTCACAACACGAGTCAACATCACCGTTGACATGCGTACATCAAGAGGTCGCAGTCGTTTGCGAAAAATGGAAAACGAGATGCGAAGAATCATCCATGTGAATCGCAAAGGTGACGGTGCGAACTTTGACCGTATGATTCTCAAGGTCAGGACTGACCTCAGCGACCGTACAAAGAAACTGTTCAGGCACACTTTCCAAGTTGAGGTTGTCATTCTTGCGGAGTTGATACCGTGAGTGGTTTTGGAGCACACTACAAAGGTGATGTTTCCGAAGTCACCATGGGTCACGAAACAAGCCTTGTCATTGAGCATAATCAGCCGAGGACATGGACGGCTAAAACAACAGATTCAACTCGTGACTTTACAACCATTGAGTTCAGAGGGACTACTTCAATCACCAATACCAGTATCTTTGAACAAAGCAAACCTATTCTCAAAGCCCCTCTCGGTATGCTCATCGGGCAGAAACTAACTTTCCACGCCATCTCTGCTGGCAACAATGCGTTCTCCAACTTTTACAACAGCACACTCAAAAGCAGAGTGTATACAATCGTAGACCACACGCTGGAGAGTAACAGTGACGGCGCTGACGCTACGCACCTTAAAATCGTTCCGGCCTTTCCTACAACGACTTCACTGAACAGCGATACCGGAGACTCTATTCTCATTCATGCAATTGGCATGCCGACTGTGCAGGGTGATACCAATTCCGCTATGACGAGCGCCGCAAGTTCATCAAAGGAGGTCAGCCTTGTTGACCAGTTTATCGGGCTGGCAAGTTTCATGACGCTTCCTGATACCAAGGTTGACTTGCACAGTTACCATGTCGTCGGTCTTGGTCGCCAAGTCGCTGTCCAGCAGACAGGTAAAGTGCACCATGTAGGCGGTGCGTTGGAAATGCCTATGCACAGTGCCAAGTGGTTGTACTACAGCCTCGGTAGAGAGACGGTTAGCAAAGACAATTGTGGGTCAAAGCCTTACACGGGGCTTTCCAGTGATGCTATTATTCGGTCCGATATTGAACCGGGGCAAGGTTACATTGATGTGACAAGTAGTCAGAGCGGCAGTGTTCGCTTTGGTTCAGGTACCGATGCCGCAGTAGGTGATTACCTACTCATAGAGAACACAACTTTGATTCCAACAACGACTTACAAAACACCAAACAAAGACACAAACAAATACTTTCCTGCTGAATCCTCGGGGTCGGGCCTTGCCAGCGATGCTGTGCACTTTGAATGGTCCGAGTCCAGTGAATGCCGCCGTATTTCTGCCATTGAATACCTTAGCGATTTGGGCTCAGGTACTCATCGTTATGTGTACAGGGTGTATGTAGACGACGGTTGGCAATTCCCTCACACGACAGATGACACCATTGAACTTCGCAAATATGCAGACAATGCCAGTAACAGCCCACATGCCAACACATCAAGGACCATCAACAATCATGTCAAGCGCCTCTTGTTTTCTGCCGAAACCATTCCCAGTTTTTGCATAGAGCACAGTGTCAGAACGAGAGACATTGGCTCATTTAACGCCACAGGTGAGTCTACCGTCTCGCCGGGTTCTGCTAACGATAGCAAGCAGTTGACGAGAGTGTTCAAGGGGTGCAAAGTCGTTGAGTGGGAAATGTCATCTACGGTGGATGCTGAACTCAAGTATCGTTGCATTTTCAATGCACTTGCTTGCTACACTGACACAGGTCGCCTTGAATCCAGCAACGCTGGCGACCGCTATACGGCTCATCGTATGTTTCAAAATACAGCCGACACGAAGAAAGGCAGAAAGGCCAGCGGTATAGCAGAGAACTCAGAGAAGCCATTTATGTTTTACAACGGTACTGTATCGGCCTTTGACCAAAACTTGGCTTTCGTTAGTGCCTTTGAACTTAGAGGCAAGACAGGCGTAGAACTGTTTCATACCATCCAAGGTAACCCGGTCCCCGAGTCTGTCAACGCGTCCAACCTAAGCCTGAAGCAAGTTCCTTACGGCGGCACGAGAAACGCCAGCATCATCCGAGAAGGCCGTGAAGAGTTTGAAATGGAGATTGTACTTGCATTGGAGGATGCAAATCTCTTCCATGAACTCAGGTCGCATGTAGAACGAGGCGGCACTGTCGGAGCCACTGGAGGAACCATCATGCTTCACTTCACTAAACCGATAGCCGCCAGTGGCACTGCTCCTTCTCTTCGCGTTATCATTGACGATTACTACATCACCGAACTTCCAATACCCATGCCCGACGACAAAGGTTTGCTGTTCACCACTATGAAACTCAAGCCACAGAATGTGAAAGTGATAAGTATTGACACCGATTACCATTGTTGAGGGGGGACCGGATTGCCGCTAAGAATAATCAAGTCCCTGAATCCATTCCAATCATTTGACGGTACGGTTACCGTCAATGATGAAGAAGAAGAGGGCGGAGAGTACCTCTTCAATCCCGAAGCAGGAAGAGCCAGTGATAATCCATTCGCTCACCAGCAAGAGGACGAGTCTCCCGATTCGGCAGACTCAGCGACACGAGTGAGTAAGTATGTTGGAGGAGAAGACGAATAAAATTAACATCAACGGAAACCCCGTGCAAGTTTCAGCCAAACGGCTGACATTCTTTGATGTTCAAGCAATTGCACCGCTGTTTGCAAGCGGTGACATGGATTTTTCCAACTACTGGCGTTACGCATTTTACAACTGGCTTCGCTATAACCCTTCTATAGAGGTTGAGTCTCTGACTCCCGAAGAAGGAAAAGCACTGGCTGACCTTCTCCCTGAGCCTTCTCAGGTCATGGAATGGTTGGTTTTTCGGGAGGCGAAGTCGGCAACATCAAACGATACCTCCATAACCGAGGTGTCAACGACCGACTTCGCTACCAACGAGAAGGGATGGAGTACCTTTTGATGACGCACTACGGGATGAATTTACGGGAGGTTAGGGGTTTGTCAATTGATGATGCGAAACAACTTCTGTACTGGGCACAGGCCATGCAGAGTGAAGAAGAGGTGCCCAAAGACGCAGTGTATTTGGGCTATGACCATGTGCCTCCACTGGAGGGCTCGGAATGATTGACGGCGACATTGACCCCCGCTCTGTAGAAGCGATGGAGAAATTCAAGAAGTACAGCAAAGAAGCAGGTGAGAACATGAAAGCCTTGCAGGCTCAAATGGACAAGTTCAGCAAGTCCATGGAAATGACCAAGGTGAACAGCACTGACCTCACTGCCTCGCTTAAGAACATGGAAAAGTCTCAGCCGTTCCAACAGATGATGGAGGGGCCAGCCCAACAAGGTCAACTCGCAGGTGGGGGCGGAGGAAGCCAGTCCAGCAATGTAACGGTTAATCTCAGGATTGATGTCAGTGGCGTCACAGACAAGACTGACAAACAAAAACTTGCTAAGGAAATCAGCACTATGGTGACCAAGGAGTTGCGAAGTAAAATGGGCGGCTCGCTTACGCAGAGTGGATTCAACAGGAGTGGCTGAGTGTGGATGAAGGGGAGAGGTTACCTGTCCGTCTCGTACAAGAGAACGGCGATACCATCTCCCTTGATGCGACCAGCGTAGACATCGTGGTAGAACGAGTACAGTCAAACTTCGCTATGCCCCTCATGGATGCTAAGCGCATGGGAATTGACCTTAACCAGTCGTCTGTACAGATTGAAATACAAGGCGTGTTGGCCGACGATGGTGGACAAGAGGTGACAGCCCAAGCCACTGCTATACTTGATTTCTATCAACCTCAGCAAATGGTCACTTGGGGCCGACCCAGTGCAGGGGGCGGCGGTCCGAGCGGACCTGTAACTTCGGGTTTTAACACTCAAGTCTCAACAGGTGCACTCCTTGGAGGTACAACTGGGTTGGGCGGTACAACCGGCAACAGTGGTTCGTTTTCAGGCGGCATGGGCGGCTCGCTCGGCGGTACGGTGATAGACATTAACGACCTCGGCAACCGCATTCTACAATACTGGAATGAAAAGTACATTGATTTTCCTATAGCATACTGGATAGAAGAGAGCGGTGCCCTCCTCAATCCGGTTTCCAGTGGTCTACAGTTGTGGCTCAAAGCAGACGCATTGACCCACGCTTCGGGTACATCTATCCCTTCATGGGTAGACAGTAGTGGTAATGGTAGAATTGCTTCTCAACCTGATAGTTCCAAGCAACCAAGATACCGTACAGAAGGTGTCAATGGTCATCCGTATGTCCGCTTCAACGGCTCAGACGAATTTATGGAAGTTGCTTTTTCTGCTTTCCTCAACACAGAAGAGTTCACTGTGTTTACGGTTGCCAAGCACAGTGCAATCGGAGGAGACCATCCTATTTTTAGTTCTATAGAAGGGACGACTGGAGGAGGTGATGCCGCTGGTTATGCTCTCATTTACGATGCTTCTAACAAGGACGCTTCTGCTATTTGGAGAGAAGCAAGTACAGACGACATTATAACGAGTGCGGCCAACTCTGTTAAAAACACAGACGCTCTCATACTCACCTACACGATGGACGATACAGATGCTAACGCTCAGGCAGACACAGCAAAACTCTTCATCAACGGTGATGAAAAGGTCAGCAAAACCAGCGGCGTGGATTATGTACCCAACACAGCAACTAACTTCAAAATAGGCGTAATGAACAGCAACTTTTTCCAAGGCGACATCTACGAGATTCTTATTTACAATCGTGTCCTTACAACTTCCGAGCGTGAAAATGTAGAGGGTTATCTCTCCTACAAGTACGGTATCAATCTACCTGCGGGCCACGAATATGCAGGTACAGCACAGTACAGCCATAACAGCAAGCATGTTCGTTTGGCTTTTGACAAGCATATGGTCGCCAGCAAGAACGAGCCGCATGGATTCTTTAACAAGCAGAGAGACACCAGTATGGTGATTGCGTCGGGAGGCGTATCGGGCAACACGCTGACAGTCACTGGTGGACAGCCGAATCAGTGGTTTGAGCCTACAGAAAGTGAGCGACTGAATCGTGTAGCATTTTTGCGCGATTCAAGTTTCGTCACCGACTCCAATGATGACATTTTTTTCGGCTCAGTTGTCAGCGTCACGGCTGATGCTTTGACCATCAACCCGCACAGCACAGGCGTGACATTGCAAGCAGGTGACAAAATCTACATTGCTCCCATCAATTATTCTAACCCCGGACTGATTGGACGCACAGGTTCGCCTGTCATCATTCTACCCATCAAAAACGCTGACACCTTCAGCGACTTTGCTTCTCCTGAAAAAGCAGTCGGACCGGAGTTTCCAACACACCAAGATGGTTCGGCGAGGGACGGTAACACATTTACGAGAACCGACGAATACATCACCTCGTTAGTTTCCAAAGCATTGACTGCTTCGTACATTGATTTGGGCAAGGTCGTGGACGCATTGGGTAACACTACTATAGACAAGGCGTTCTCGGTCGCTATTGCAAAGTCAGCACACGACCGCGATTGTCGTTTGACCATTACCCAGCAGTACGCATCGTCACTGGGAGCCTTGTCGGACACCATCAACACTACGCTTGGTGTGGGACAAATGCCTGTCACGCAAGGTTTCTCAGGCGGTCGTAGTGGAAAGCGCGTGAAGAGTGGCGGAGACAAAGCGCAGGATTTGCTGGGTATTCTTGCCAACAGCAACAACTACGCTGGCAATCCTGACCTCAACTTCGCCACAAAAATCCTCAGCATGGGCGTTGACTTCTTGGAGAATCAAATTAAGCCAGTAGACCACACGGGCGATTACATCAGGGGCATTCAGATTCCATACCTTAGCCATGTCACCAAAGGCAAGAATGTGTTGGATTCGCATGTGGCTCAGCGTAATTTCTTCTTAACAACCGAAGGTTCAACTGGCGGCAAACTGTCCAGTATCAACGAAATTCACGCTTCAAGGTTGTTTTCGCACAGTGCAGAGGGTCATCGTAAAAACGGCATCAGTGGATTGGTGACAGACTTTAGTGTAAGTAGAGAAGCCGAGATGAAGGCATATGAGTTCAGTTTGAGGTTTGAAGCCGCTGACATTATACTGTGAGGTGAAAACATGGCAACTCCAATCAGACTCTTGGGCGGCTTGCAGAACGAACTGCAAATGGACTTACTTGCTCAAAGTATTGACATTACCGTTGACAGAAACGCTTCACATTTCCCAACTCCAAATAACATCCTTAAGCGGTTCGCTATTGATACGAACACGCCGAGAGTGATGCTTGAGATGAACGGTATTATCATTGGTGACGAGGGAGTTGATGTACAGCAAGGAGGCAGTACCATTGCGGACGGCTCTCTACCACTCCGTACACTCATCAATTTCGGTAGCATGTTGCCCAGCGAACCCTTTAGTTCATTCAAGCCGACAAGTTTTGCCGCACTTCACTTGACCAGTTATTCGTACGCTACTGGTAATCGTACCAAACAGTTCCCTACTTTTACAACAAATCAGCAATTTACCATTGGTTCAACAAACATCATCAGCGGAACCAGTGCTTCGGGTCATTGGCGTATCAAAGGTTGGCCGTCTTCTACCAACCTTGCACCTAAAATTCAAACTCAGTTGAAATTTACAGGTGGGCACAGTATAGGAGCGACAGGTGCTTTGGCGGTCAGTACCACGCTGTCAGTAGCAGGCTCTGCTATCGCTATATCAACCAACCCGGACGAACTTGGAGCCGCCGCTCTGTTAAACATAGGAGACAGAGTGGTCAAGAACGATGGTACTTTTTTAGGAGAAGTCTCAGCATTGGCTGACGCTACTGTAACATTCAAAGTAGCGTTGACTTCTGCTATCACTGCCAACGATGAACTTTATGTCACACCAAGATGCTTCAACGACAGAAACCAGTTTGTCGGATTTGTTACAGGTCTGTACGACGACTCCAGCGTAAGTCAAGGAAGTGAAGCACAGTGGTACATTGAGTTCACAGGGAACATTGAAGCCAATGTCCAAAACGGCGATACGCTGAGTATCAACCAAAGTTACAGCGGTGTAGAAGCGGCACTGCACAACGAATTTATCAAACTCGTCCCTTCATACTGGCTTGAATCACCATCTCGTAATTCTAAAGGTTCACTGTGTCAATCGGATGTCATGGTAGGAAAAGGCAACTGCGACCTCGGTATTCGTTTCCGATTCAATGCCAACAAGACTCCCTCTCTTCTTGGAGGGAGTGACAGCATATCTATCGTACATGTAGCGGGGAGAATCTCTCGCGCAATCAACCATACCAACTTGACTGCCCCTGTTGGAGATGCCTACTACTACGACGCTGTAATTGACATTCCTATCAAGGGTATAGCGACAACTGCTGGTAAAAACCCTGCCGTTATCATGGCCGAACTCTTTGAAGACGCTTTGGAGATTTCAGGGAATATCAGCAAATCAAATGTTAGCACAACAGGCAAAACACTGGCAGATGCGTTTACAGTATCAAGGCACCAGTCCATCGTGGTTATACAGCAGATTCACAAACCGAATAGGGACATTACCCACCCTCAAGTGTTGTCTACAGGTATTCGTAAAAATTTCTCTCCGCAAGTGTTTCAGGGCGGCGGTACAAAAAGCAACAGTGCAAATAAGTCAGCCGGTGATAAAGTACAAGACTTGGTTGGGTTGGTTTCCAATTCACATAAGGATATTGACATGTTCCGAGGCATTCAGATTCCCTACGACAGTCTCATCACCAGTTCAGGTGTGTCAGGAACAGCGAGGAACTTTTTCTTAACCTTTGGCGACATTCCGACATCCGAAAAGGGTTCGGCAAGCAATACTCGTTCGGCTTCGGAATTGATGAGGCAGATGATTTTGTCAAGCGATGCCGGTGGCAATACAGACGAGTCCACAAAAGAGGGTTTCTTTGACCAAGTAATAGACGCAGTTGTACCTGAGACTGTGCAGTCTCTTGTCGGTTTCTTGACCAACGCTGTAGAAGACTTATTCGTTACGCTTAATACACCAGCGCATGGCAACGACGGTGGTATCCGTATTATGCCGGAAAAACTTCATGTGCGATATGATGCTGGGAACAACTACTACGCATTCACTCTGTTGCTCGTCGCAACGGACTTTGTAATAGGTGTCTGATATGAGTCTACTAACTGAACCCGGATTTGGACTCAAGTTCAACGGTATCAGTGATAGCGTTCTCGTTCCTGTGAACAGCAAAAAAATTCACGGCATTCAAGACGAAGGCAGGCAAGCGTTGCCAGCGGCACTCAATGCGTTTACGCTGGAGACATGGTTCATTCCCGACTGTGGCGGTGTTGTTTTTGAGCAAGAGAATGTCATGCGCTTGACGGTCGGCAGTCCCAGCAGTCCTGCTCCTGCGACCTTTGAAGTGCGTCTGCAAAACCCTGCCAGTGGTAGAGAAGCAGTCTACTCTTTGTCTACAGCAAAACCGGTGACCAAAGCCAACGGAAGGGTTGCCTACTGGGACGGCGTGTTGTACCCCGCAGTCAATGAAGTCCACGACAGTTACTTAGCGACTGATGCAGGTAAAGACGATGTCACTGCCTTCAACTCAGGCCATCGTGAACTACTCAATGTGACAGTCATGTTTGACCGACGCGTCATTAGTCTCTTTGTCAACGGAGATTTGGCTGTCTCTCAGACTTTAGAAGAGCCTCACGAACTTGTCACTCAACAAAATCACATTTACTTGGGCGGCAGAGGTGGCGACTTCCGAGGTACACTTGAATCAATTCACTGGTCAAAAGGAGCACTACCATCAGGCTACCAACAGTATGCTCCTGTCAAAAGCGACAACACGCTTGGTCTTTGGCGATTTGAAGAACCTATTGAACCCATCAGCCTCATCACCACTACACCGTCCATATCAGCGTCAACTGGTGTCAGTTCTACTATCAACATAGGTGCAACGGCGGCGCAAGCACTTGTTGACGAATTGACAGGACAGAGTGGTTTGACCTCGGCTGACTTCACAACGAGCCCGTGGAGTGCCGGAGCATACTCTGTTACGGTACACGCTGTGTCGTCTACCAGTACAGCAACGATTCCCAAAGTGCCATATAACATCCTTGTCAATCCGCTGGGTTTCAGTCAAACGACAGGTAAGCCGACAAACAAGGCACCCGAACGCATGAGACTGATGTCCGTTGACGCAAGTGCGGGCACTATCGTCGTTGAGTCCATTCACCTTGACTTTGAAGCCAACGCTTCCACTGGACGCCGAGGAGCGTTAATGGCTCACGATGCAGGGCGCTTCGTCATCATCACAGGTGATTGTATCGTTGACACAGGTAAAGGAAATGAGTTCCAACCGTATGGAAGTGGTACGCAATTTTCTCAGCGACAGGGGCAGGTCTGCATTGACGAGAGTGATTATGAAAATCACGGGGTTGTTTTTTCGCAGAGTATGGCCGTTGACAGCCACGAGTACAACAAGTTCTCTGCCAGCACGACCAACATGGGTTCCGACTTACTTGCTGGACATTGTGGTCGCCACGCGCTCAACCATGTCACCAGTCATTCGTTTATGGGCCTGCTCCCTCCTACCAGTCAACATAGCGTTGACAAAAAGTTGGACATGAGCAGTGACATCATTACGGCAGTGTTCCCTTCGCAGTTTTCCGAGATTCGCTCCACTGTACCCATCAACAGCATCATCTCCAGTTATGATATACACTCACCCATCAAAGTGCAAAGTGTCACATCATCCAGTGTAGTCTCTTCTTTGGTTGAGAACGGTATGTCTGACATTGCCGATTCCAAGCGTGAGTTATTGGCCATTGGTGGAGAAGGCTTCAATCCTGTGCCATTCCTTCTCAAATCAGTACCTTCTCATGAAGAGACCAGCAACACTCGTCACGCTATTCCTTCCACAGAAAGTCGCATAGCCACTCTTTCACTACCTGCACTTTCAGCATACGGCTATGCTCCGTTTGTACAACTTCATTACAACGCCCTTGATTACGAAGGTACTGAATTTTCAGTCGGTGCCACAAGTCGCTTGACCGGAAATATCAGTGGTAGTAACAAAGTGCTTACACTTCAAAGCATCAAGTCGTTCGGTCATGACGGGCAAACGATACTGGGTATGGATATACGCATTGGAAACACTTCTGCCACGACCAATAGTCAAGTGTTCGCAACCATCAACTACAGTGCCAAGACGCTTACCTTTTCTGCCGCTGTTGCATCAGCGTTTGCAACCGCCGCCACGACTGGAGCCATTGTACAGAAAGTAGACTTGTCTCCTAAACTATTGGTTGAAAAGTCATTGCCCAGCGTCAGTACAATTCTCACAGGGTCCTACTCTATTCTTGATTTGATTCACGACTCTATGGCGATTAACCCACTCACCGTCTTTTCTCCCGGCGGTGTCATTGACTTTGAAACTCCGAGCATGCTCGGCTTATCCGATGGTGATTTGGAAGGCGATAATGCAGAGGGCTTAGTTGCAGAAAAGTTGCTGAACCTTGACCTGTGTCCTGAAAACTACTTACCACTTACTTCTACTGACCCGACCTCTACGACTCCACAAGCCATCGCTCTTGCAACCAGCGAACTGTCCACTCGCAAATCTGTGTTTCATAGAGTACTTGTCAGGAGTAACAAGAGCGAGGTGGCCGATGTTGAAGAATTAGCGGGTGCTACAACCCAACTTGCCTTCAACGGTAACAGGCCAAGAACTGGAATACTTGTCAACAATGGTTCAGGCTATGCCGCCAGTACCACTGGTGCTATGACAGTGGACGGAGCGGATGCCACTACTTTCTTTGAAGCAGGAGACCGCCTCTACAAAGCAGATGGTACGGACCTCGGTGCTATCACAGCAGTCACGACGACCAGCGTCACAGTGGGAGGAGGAACTACCGCCGCCGTCGTTGACAATGACGAACTGTTTAATCAGCCACAGGTCTTTGGGCTCGGTACGACAAATCAAAGTACCTGTGTCAACGAGTACTTTGACATCATTGAGCATACTTCTGTGAGTGGTATAACCTCTCTTGTCGTTCAGCCAAGCGACCGAAACCGCTTGAACATTCTCAGCAAAATGTCTGACAGTTCGGACAGAGCCAATTTC
>Ga0098038_1000064_pt1 | contig 43091 bp, 40 predicted proteins | sample 5B_taG_FD_75051 | JGI IMG/M metagenome (GOLD analysis project Ga0098038, IMG submission 75051) | Marine viral communities from the Subarctic Pacific Ocean - 5B_ETSP_OMZ_AT15132_CsCl metaG | ecosystem: Environmental > Aquatic > Marine > Oceanic | place: Pacific Ocean | collected 2015-01-08 | reverse complement strand
TGAGTTTGTAGATGCTATAGGCGATATGGTAGTAGTGTTGACTAATATGGCTCATCTTGGTGGTACAACAATTGAAGAGTGTATAGACGCAGCATACGAAGTAATATCTAAACGTACTGGTAAAATGGTTAACGGAACATTTGTTAAGGATGAAAAGTAAGACTATATTATTCAGAGATCCTGTTGTAGAAAGAGTCTGCGACAAGTTTGTTAAACGTTCTGATGTTGGCTATGCTAAGTACGGTAGAACACTACACGATGAAAGAACTGGCAAGCATAAAGATTTAGCTGGCTATTTAAACGATGTTCAAGAAGAGTTAATGGACGCTATTCTATATATTCAAGCTGCTAAAGAAGAGCTTAATGATAAGTTAGTAGCTGATGCTATTAAAGCTGCAGATCACGCGGCATTTAGCAGCAGCAGTGCTCAATTAGACTGGGATGATGCGATCTCGCCAGTATAAAAAACGCGGTCCTGTTAGATCTAAAAAGGTTCAGCATGACGGTATAATGTTTCAGTCAGGTCTTGAAAAATATATGTACATAGCTTTAAAAAAAGCTAAGATAAAAGCTAAATACGAGGGACAAACTTACGAGCTTGTCCCTTCTTTTAACTTTAAAAATAAATGTTATGAAAGACAAGCGAACTCTAAAGGAGAGTTCAAAGATAGAGGAGATAAAAAAATACGTGGCCTTCGTTATACGCCTGATTTTATTGGAGATAACTTCATCATTGAATGTAAGGGTAGACCTAACGAGTCTTTCCCAATACGCTGGAAGTTGTTTAAAAAATATATCGCTTATAAAATGCCAAAGTATTCGTTATATAAACCACAAAATCAAAAAGAATGCGACGAAACCGTGAACTTAATTCTTGGGAAAAGAAAGATATAGCAAGACGTATGTATGCTAGACGTAAACTTCAACAGTTTATAGACTGGAGCATACAAAGTAAAGGTTATTTAAAATATAAAGATTTAATTAAATATAGTAAAGAGTATGGCGAAACTGACATTATCACCGTATCGGGTAAAAACCCGTAAAAAAAGACCAGGTATTCACAGTAAATGTAGAACATCTAATTCTAAAACAAGTGTGAATTACAAGAAAAAATATATAGGACAAGGAAGATGAAAGAACAAACTTTAATAGAAATGAAAAACAAAGTTCAATCATTAACAAATGTTGTTCAGCATTTGTATAGTGAAGTTGAATATTTAAGAACAGTATCTTTTGGTACGTTAGAAACGATGAAGCAGATGTCTGATTACGACAATGCTTTGGGTAAAGTAAAAGAAAAAGTAAAAGAAAAAAGCAATGGAGATAAGCAACAAGATACTAAGTGATATAACTGTTTACATGAAGTATGCTAAGTACGTACCTGAGTTAAATCGTAGAGAGACATGGGAAGAATTAGTTACTAGAAACAAGAACATGCATATTAAAAAATATCCTAAACTTGTTGATGAAATTGAAGCTGCTTATAAATTTGTATATGAAAAGAAGGTTTTACCGTCTATGCGATCATTACAATTTGGAGGTAAGCCAATTGAAATCTCGCCTAATCGAGTTTATAATTGTGCTTATTTACCTATTGATAGCACTGAGTGTTTTCATGAAATAATGTTCTTATTACTAGGTGGTACAGGCGTGGGGTATTCAGTTCAACGACATCATGTTGGTAAACTACCCGCGGTTAACCAACCTTATAGTAAAAGAACTAGAAGACATTTAATTGGTGACAGTATTGAAGGATGGGCTGACGCAATAAAGATATTAATAACATCTTATATGGGCTCTAAGAGATCATCTAAGATCATGTTTGATTATTCTGATATAAGACCAAAGGGAGCTCAACTAGTTACGTCTGGTGGTAAAGCTCCAGGTCCACAACCTTTGAAAGAGTGTATTGTAAAAATACAAGGAATATTGCAAGATGTAGAAGACGGAGACAAATTAACTACATTGCAAGCTCATGATATTGTTTGTCACATAGCAGACGCTGTGTTAGCAGGTGGTATACGTAGAGCTGCGTTGATTAGTTTGTTTTCTGCTGACGATGAAGCAATGATAGGTTGTAAGTCTGGCCACTGGTGGGAAGAATCACCCCAAAGAGGTCGAGCTAATAATTCAGCTGTACTTATGAGGCATAAAATAAACAAAGGGTTTTTTATGGACCTATGGAAACGTATTGAGCTATCAGGTGCAGGTGAACCAGGTATTTATTTTAACAATGATAAAGACTGGGGTACAAATCCTTGTTGCGAAATAGCATTAAGACCTTTTCAGTTTTGTAACCTATGTGAGGTAAACGCTAGCGACATAGTTGATCAAATTGATTTTAACGATAGGTGTAGAGCTGCTTCTTTTATAGGTACATTACAAGCAGGTTACACTGACTTTCATTATTTAAGAGACATATGGAAAGATACGACAGAGAAGGACGCCCTTATAGGTGTATCAATGACAGGAATAGGCTCTGCCGCTGTGCTGCAGTTGGATATGACGGAAGCTGCAGATATAGTAGTAAGCAAAAACAAACAAACAGCTAAAAAAATAGGTATTAAAACAGCTGCAAGATGTACAACCGTGAAGCCTGCTGGGACGACATCTCTGGCATTAGGAACTTCATCTGGTATTCATGCATGGCATAATGATTATTATGTACGTAGAGTTAGAGTTGGTAAAAACGAAAGTATGTATAAGTACTTAGTTGAAAACCACCCTGACTTAATTGAAGATGAATACTTTAGACCTCATGACACTGCTGTTATTAGTATACCTCAAAAAGCTCCAGCTAACGCTATACTTAGAACTGAGTCACCATTTGACTTGCTTGAGCGTATAAAAAAAGTAGCTACTGAATGGGTAAGACCAGGTCACAAGCGTGGTAGTAATACTCATAATGTTTCAGCTACTGTTAGCTTAAAGCAAGATGACTGGCCTAAAGCAGGTAAGTGGATGTGGGACAATAGGGATTATTATAATGGGCTATCTGTCTTACCTTACGATGGTGGTACATATACTCAAGCTCCATTTGAAGATATAGATAAATCTAAATACGAAACTATGATGAAAAGTTTAACTGATGTTAATCTTACAGATATAGTAGAGGTTGATGATGAAACTGATTTGGCTGGGGAATTAGCTTGCGTAGGAGGCGCGTGTGAAATAACATGACAAAGAAAATAGCAATAATAGGAGGCATCTCGTTGATGTCTTTTGCTGCTGGCAATATGCTATGGCATAAACAAAAACCAAAGCTAGGACCAAACGAGTTAGCTATAGCTAGCGGAGTTGTGGTTCTATCTTTTGGAATAAGTATAAAATTTTAAATTAAAAGATATGATGTGTCCGCTGTGTTTAGGCGGTATTTGCGAATACTGTAAAAGTTAAAATAATAAAAGGGGAGGTCATTACGACTTCCCCTTTTTGGTTACAGGAACTTTGGGTATGGTGCCCAGTTTTTTATGTTCCTATGATACGTTACTAGAAGAATCTCTTCTTCTTCCCATACCAACTTTCTTTTTAGCTCTTGTTACTTTTCTTTTTTCACTACTACTCATTTCACCCCAAGACTTAGGTGATTCACTATTAACTCTTTTAGACGGTCTACATACTTTAGTATTTTTATTCTTTTCAGATCCACAAACGTTTCCCTTCTCATCTTTCCACTCTTCTTTAAACCATCTTTTTAAATTAGCACCAGACTTAGTTTTTCTAACTGCAGCTAATGGAGAGTTTGATCTAGCATACATAGCCATAGATTTACCTTTTTCTTTATCTGCCATTTCCATAGCTATTTTTCTAGCTCTTTCCATTTTAGCAGCGTAGGCAGGTCTTTTTTTATTAAAGTTTTTTTGCTGTACAAAAGCGCCGTTAATTTTTTGAGCATTACCTTTTCTAGTTTTGTAAACCCATTTAGCTAATTCTTCCGCGCCAAGTTCTTTAAACTTACCTTTAGCGTCTGGAGCATCTGAGTCGTGCCATTTTAATTTTGCTTTCATACATTACCTTTTAAGTGTTTAGCCATGTCTAAACCTATTTTCTTACCAAAATCACTGTCTGATTTGTAATGAGCTCTAGCTATATTTCTACTATCAGAAATATCTTTTGCTTTTTTATCTAGCTCTGCAGACTTTGTAGGGTATTTATCTTTTAATATTTCAGCTATTAAATATCCTTGAGCGGAATGTCCAGAAGGATATGAAGGTGTTTTCATAGAATCAAGTTCTATATCTTCTAATTTTATTCCAAAATTCTTAGCTAATTTTTTAGGTCTTGGTCTATTAAAATACTTTTTTAATTTAAGTATTACATCGTTTGAGTCGTTGATTAATTCTTTTATTTGCTCACCATCTTCCTTACCTACAACGCTAACGTAAGCGTCATATATATCATCATGATCTTTGACAAACTTTTCATCTTGCCTAAGCTTATTGATGGACTGTATTTCTTTAAACGTCTCTAAAGAATTATCCTTAGGTGGCTTTGTTTTTTTAAACTTACTGTAGTCAAAGTCTTTTAAAATCATTTACCTTTGTTTTTTCTACATTTAGCTATCATACCACTAGCATAAGCTGATGGAAAAACTTTATGTGCTTTTTTAGCTTTGTAATAACAAGCATCTTTCAACGCCATAGGCGTTTCATACTTAGTCATTGGTATTGCGGATGATCTATGTCTCATATGCTTCTTTTTTTAAGTTTTACATTTTTAATATTAATTTTCTTTTTATTTTTCTTTTTATCTTTGCTCTTACCATCAGGTTGTATATCCCATTTAGGCCAACCTGCTAGCATTGCTATTCTTTGCCATGTCTCAGCATCTTCACCTAGAGCACCTTCTATATTATCAAACTTTTGTAATACTCTATCAAGAGGTATGTTAGCTGTAGCAGATACTACTTTTGCAAAAGCCATAAATGCTGGGCTTTTAATACTAAAGCCCATGTCCATTATTTCTTTACGTCTTTTCTTACTATCAAACATAAATGCAGCTTGTCTTACTTTAGATATTTTACTACCTATAGGCGGAGATATTCTTAACAACTCATATACAGAGTCTACATATTCTGGTCTTTTTCTACCTGATCTTTCGTATATGTCAGCTAAAAAGTTTTTAACTATAGACGTAGTAGCGCCAGCTATACCTAAACCTCTTAATAAAGAATCAAGCATACCGTTTAATGTTCTTGTAACTCTTTTCTCGTCTTTTTCTTCATCATCATCTCCAAATCCTATAGCAAACATAGCTTGTTGTAAAGAGTTAAATATAATATTCTGTACAACGCCATAATAAATTAACTTACTAACGTTAGTTTTTGAGTCACCTCTTCCATTAGCTAAATCTTGAATAGCTCTTTTTTGTAGTCGAGCATATTGCATAGGCGTGTTAGCAAACATAAGTATTAAACGACCAGCATCACTAGATTGTTGTTGTGATATTTTATCAGGTCTACTTGATTGCTGATTTTCTTCTGATATTTCTCTAAACTCTCGCATAGCTTGTTTCTCAGCATCAGCTTCAGACATGTTTTGATTTTTAACTAGATCTTTAATTCTATTACGGTAAAACGTAGCTCCTCCAGTTGCAATAGCAAAGCTGTCAGCATACTGTGTAGGTAGATAACCTTTTTCTAATATGTATGCCATAGCTGCTTTAGCTTTGTTCTTAGATGTTTTAGCAGCGTCAGCTATTTCAGATTCAGTTATATTTATTCTTAAACCATTACGTCTATCTCTTAAAAAGTCTGAGTTCATCAATGTCATGAAATCTTTCCAGTATTGAGGTTGATTAGCAAATGCTTGTCCTGCTTTTAATGGGTTATTAAAGTTCCAATTTAAAAAGTTTATACTTGATATTGTCTGTAGTATAGCAGATCTAGTATTAAAGAACATTATAGCAGCGTTAGATCCATTTATATAGTTAAGTATTGTACCACCTAGCCTACTTGCTTCACCAACTCTATTGCTACCTGACTTCATACGTTTAAGTATGTTTTCCATAGCTTCTCTATACTTAGGACCATAAGCAGCTTCAAGCTTGTTAAGATTTTTTTCGCTAAATATTAAATCAGCATTTTGCTGCCACTCTTCTAAGTACTTTGGACGCTTAACCTGTCTTAAACCTCTTAGTAAGTCAGAAGTTATACTACCAGCTAACCAGCTTTTATCGGGCTTAGTATAAGGATCTTTATTTATAGTACTAATTTGATCTGCAAACTCATGCAAAGTAGGATCTGTTTCAACTTGCTTAACTAATTCTTTTGTATCTGTTTTTGAAAGACCAGGTATATCTAAACCTTGTTTATTCCATAAATAAACTCTAACTGCTTGTTCATTTGAAAAGCCACTTTCAGTTTCTTTTTGTAAGTCTTTAGGAACGTTTAACTTTTTCTTTAATGTTTTAAAATCATTCATTAGGTTAAGTCTATCTTGCGATAGGTTTTCCATTGCTCTAGCATAAGGATCAGATAAATGCGTTTTAAACCAAGCCATTTGAGCGTCACCTAAAGTGCCTTTAGATAGTAGAGGATATATTAAACCTTGAAAATCTTCTGCAGAATAAGGTATAAAGAATTGAAATTTATTTTTATTAGCACCTCTTACTTGAGCTTTAGCTTCACTAAATTCTTTTTCAGCAGCAATACCTGTTTTTTGTTCAATTATCTTATTAAAGTCAACATCAATATTTTTAGCAAATTTCATTTTAGCTTGCTGAACCTGTGACTTAACATCAATAACATCAAGTGCTTTTCTTACTGCATTAACGTTTTGTATTGCATCATCTGCAAAATAAAAATCATTATAACCTTCAGCAGCTTTACTAATTATCCAATTTGCTTTAGCCTCACCAGTAGAATTACCTAAACCAACTATGTTTTCTTTCTTAAACTCTAATCCTTGTGATTTTAAAAAATCATATATAGCTCCTTGAGATTCAGGTGCTCTTGCTGTTAATACAAAAAGATCTTCATTACCTCTTGCATTTCTAATTTTTTCTGCTACTTTAAATAAAGGACCACGACCACCATCAGTTACTCTATTAAAATCACTAAAGTCCATTGTGTAACCTTGATTTTTTAAGTCTGCTCCTTTTTCAGCAAACTCTTCTGCATTTAACTCTGTTGTAGTACCATCAGGACTAGTGGCTATTACGATGTTATTACTTGTAGCAAGTGTATCATCAAAATCAAATACTCTAATTTTTTTAATAGGAGCGTTTACATTTCTAGCTATTTTTAAAGCATCATCTATTATCTTAGCTTTTTGTAACACCTGGTTCATGCTTGGCGCTTCGTCAAATTGTATTACATCTAAAGCTTTAAGCATATCAACATCAATATCTTTAGCTTCTTTTATAGAGTTGTTAAGATCTTCAGAAGCTTTAAAAAATATTTCTGTATTTACTATTTCTTTAAAAGCTTTATTTCCGTTTGGAGCATAGATGTTATTGCTTATGTCAGGTCTATTTTTTAAAAACTTACTTAATCTAAATATACCTTCTTGACTAGTTAGTCCTGTCTTTTTACCGCCTTCAATACCTTTACTATCTAAAAGATCAGCAACATAATTAGGCCCAAAGAACTGACCATGACCAGCTAGTATTTGATCTAACTTAGCTTGATCTAAATTGTTTCTAATTACACCATCAAATAATTCAAGCATAGTAACTGAATTAGGTACTAAATGCTCTCCTTTTGTTTTTAAATCTCTATAAGCAGAAAGAGTAGGATTAAATGCAGCTTCATATCTTGCCTCTACAAATTCTAATCCTTGATCTAACTTCTGTTGTAATCTTATATCATATCTACCTTTAAACTCAGGAAACTCGTTAATAAATTCTTGTAGTTTAGCTTCTTGTTGTTCTTCATTAAGTTCTAAAAATGTAGATTTTTTAGGTCTTACTTTACCTTCAATCCATTGGTTACCTTCTATTAAGTAAAGATAATCAAGACTAGTTAAAGCTCTTAAACCTTTTATTACACCTGTTTGTAGTTGAAAAAACTGATACACTTGAGACTTAGTAATTCTTTTACCAGATGCTAGATCTTTTTGCATTGCTAAAACTAACTTACTTAAAACTTTTTTATTAGCAATACCAGCTGCTTCAATTATATTTCTTTCTTTTTCAACCATAGCTAATTTAGATTCTAAGCTAACAGTAGAAAAAACTTTTTTACTAAACTTTTGCATATAACCAAAACTCTTATTCATTGGTTTTATATCTGAAATAACAATATCTTTTACTTGAGACTCGTTTGTGTAACTTGATCCTTGAGCTTTTAATCTGTCAACATAGAAAGGACCCTGCTCTATTTGACCGGTAGCTTTGTTTAAAGTTTCCTTTGCAGCGTTCAATAATCTGTTAGAATATCCTAAAAAGTCTAAAGTTTTATTCCAAGATTTTACTAATCTATTATCTAGTAAACTTTTAGTAATTGTTTGACCAAGTTTATTTAAATTTTTTGCTGGTGCTTCATTTATAACTCTAATTCCTTTTCTATTGCTTACAGCTATAAGATTTCTATTTTTTATTTCAGCTGCAACTTCTGGAAAACCTGCTGCTTCTAAAGATTCTATAGATCCTTTTACAAACTCACCACCTGTAGCTAAGTCAGGGTCTTCAGTAAACATTATATCTACTATTGATTCTGTAATTCTAGGATCAACACCTTCAATTGCTTGAGAAAAACCTTCAGTATATTCTTCATCAATACCAATACCATATTCTTGAGCTGCTTGAACTATTTGATCTTTAACAGCGTCAAACTCTTCTGCAAGTTCAGCAGGTAATACAATATTTTTAGCGGCTTTATAATCTACCCCTCTACCTAGTTCTCTAGCTATGTAAGCTATTTCTGCATTAACAACATCTTGTCCAAATAACTCTGCTCTTCTTTCAGCAATAGTAGTACCATCATCTAGCTGTGTTTTAAGAGCTTCAGGCATAGCATCTACAATAAATTCAAATGCAGCTACTTCTGCTAGCGTATTCTGTTTAGCATCTCTTCTTCCTTTTTCAGGTGTAAAATACTCTAACATGTCTTGAACATCTAGATCAGGTTTTAATCGTCTTTTAGGATTACCAGCATAAGGATTTTTAACTCTTGATCCTTCAGCTCTTGATTCATCTGTCAATGTTCTAACTTGCTTGCCAGTTTCTGGATCTATTACAGGCTCAGTAAGCTGGTTAAACCTTTTGTTTAATGTAGTCTGAGCTGTTTTATTTAATATAGCTAAAGCATAATCTTCTATAAACTTAGTATACTGCTCTGACTTTGGTGTACCCATTAATTTTTTAACTCTTTTAAAAGCTAGATCACTAGATTGTTTTTGTAAGTCTTGAATAAAGTCTTTTGATGTTGGTGCTTTTATTTTACCTTTTAATATTTTACTAGCTGCTTCTGCCATGTCTGTAGCTAAAGCTTCTACATCTTCTTGCTGCTCTATTTCTTCAGACAAATCTAGCATACTTTTTCTTAACGATGGTTTTTCTGCTTTGCTAAAATCCTCAGTTGTTTCTTGTTGAATCTCCTGAGACTGCATACCTAGAGTTTTAGCTGCTATTTCAGTAGCTCTATATAAATCAAATTTACCTCCACCAACAAACTGTCCTAAAGTACCTCTTTCATTAACAGGCTTTTTAAAGTATTCAGCTACAATACCTTTTACTCCTCTATCAGAAAGAATTATATCCATTGCTAAATCTTCTATAGTAACAGCTCCTTCTGTTCTAAAACCATCTTCATCTATAACACCTGCTATTTTAGGATTTTCAATTACAGGTACACCGTTTATTTTAAATCTTCCAGATTTTATATATCTAAGAACGTCGTCATAAAATTGATAAGCTAACTCTGTTTGAACGCCTTCGTCGTTAGTGTTTTTATTTTCTATTATCTCATCAATAGCAATATCTTTTGCTTGCTTTAAATCTCTATCACTAGGTTGTCTTGCTGCTTCTTCTGCATCAGCAACTTGTTGTATATCTTCTCCTATGTCTATGCCTTCTCTAGCAGCCCTTACTTGAGCTCTAGTAAACCTTCCTTTACGTATAGACTTGTTATAATCCTTTATAAAATTAAACACGTCTAATTCATTTTTAAACTTTAAGTTTTTAGCACCTGGTAATTCTTGCATTAATCTTCTAGTAGCGTCTCTAAAACCTTGAAACCTTTTAGACTCAAAAGGTATAAGACCTTTGTTAGCAAACTCACTAAATAAAGTAATTACCTCTTCAGCTTCTTCTCTACTAGTTACGCTTTCATCGTCTTTATATTGTTGTAAAGTATTATCTAGTGATTTTAAAGCTTCTTTACTAACTCTAGGATCTTTTTGCAGCTCAACTAATCTTTTCTTTAATATTTTAGCTATTGGAAAAACAACTTCAGGATTAGTTTTTAGTGTGTTTTTAAGAAACTTATGTAATGTTTCATGCATCCCTGAAAAGAAACCATCTTTAGAATTTTTTTCATTATTTTGAATAGAATATTCTACACCATCTATGTTTAAAGATAATCCTCTTTGTTGTGATCTTTTTTCAGCGTCTTTAATATTCTTACTTTCTAACCACTCTTGTAATTCTTTTGAAGTATCAAAAGTTAAAAATGTATCTACGATGTCGTCATCTAACTGAGTAGTAACATCCGCAACACCTCTTGTTTGTATTTCAACTTCGGCTAAATCATTTAATCTTTTATTTATTTGATTTATTCTAGCTTTGTTATCATTTTGAAATTCTGGTAGTATAGTTTCGTTTTCTTTAAGTAAATTATCTTTTTCTAATATAAGATCTGTAGCTTCTTGTCTTTGTATTTTACTAAAGTTTATAGGCATTTTAATACCAGCATTCCTTAGTGCTGATAATCTAGCTATTTCATCTTGATATTCTTTTTTCTTAATTATGTTACCGTCAGTATCAGAGTATTTCTTTTTTATTTGTTCTTTTAATTCAGCAAAAAACTTTTCTGTTCTAGTTATATTAGATGCAGGCTTTTTAAAATTAAATTCTTTAACATAATTTTTAGCTAAATTTATAGGATCTGAAACCTGTGATTTAATACTTCCAGCAAAAGGTAAAGCAACACCCATAGAATAACCAGCTAAAGAAGCTTCTAATAACTCTTCAGGTTCTACAAATCTTAAAGCATCATTAATACCACCTTCACCTTTAATACCTTTATTAACTTGAGAAAGTCCAGTTTGAAAAAACTCAGTTATAAGCTCGTTCCTACCTGATCTATTTAAATTAACAGCATTTATTTTTACTTTATCTAAATAATGTTTTACACCATCGTAATACATTTTGTTAACACCGTTTTTAATGCCATGTTTTTTAAACACGGCTTGAGCAGCTTTTAATTGACCTTTAGCACCAATTCTTTCTAGTAAACTCATAGTACCTGCCATAGCTATATCTTGAGCTACATTGTCAAACTCACCGCTTTCAATAGCTTTAAGCATATTTTCTTTAGTATCACCACCTGGATATTCATCTGGATTATCTAGTATACCTTGCTTTACAGCATTCATATATTCATCAGCATAGAAATAACTAGTAGCAGCAACTTGACCCATAGCTCCTACTACACCAGCTGCAACTGGACCGACTCCTGGTATCATAGCGGCACCAGTGCCTAGCGTAACAGCTGCCATTTGTGGTAAAGATTGACCTAAAGCTATTGTTAAATCTGAAAAAGATATACCGTCAGTGAACTTAGCTTTCTTTGATAAATTTTGAAAACCTTCAAACTCTTCAATTTGATCGATGTTTTCTAGCAAAGATTCAGTACCTCGCATTTTGTTTGATCCAGCTTTTAGTTCAAGACCAAATATAGTTCCTGTTTGTGATATAGGGGGATAGGAAGGTCCAAGTGGATTTGTTATTTCTATAGTAACTTCATCATCGTCTTTTCCTCCTTTGTCTCTAAGATCTTGAAGTTTAGCAAGAGCCTCTTTATTAGCCTTAATCTGCATACCATCTACTTGAGCTCCAATAGTGTTACCCATATCGAATGTGAAGTCTGCAACGTTAACAGCTAAGCTTTCTGCAAAATCAACACTTCCTGTTAAAAAAGTTTTTGTTATTCCAGGTAGAGGAAGAGGCTTTATATAAGATTGTACTTGATCAAAAAAACTATAAAATTTACTTTTATTTCTACCCATAGCAACTTGTTTGTTGCCAAGTTCTTGCTCTATTAATTCAGCTATTTTATTACTTTGAATATTTACAGCGTTGTCTTGCTGCATTGCTTGTTCTATTAAATTAGCGTAATAAGTATTAACAGCCTGTTGCATAGCATTAACACCTGCTTGAGTACTAGTGTCATAAGTACCTTTATCTACAAGATCGTTCATATAAGCTTCAACATTAGGAAGATACATTTTTTTGTATTCTTCTAATCTAGCTTTTATTATAGGATCATTTTGTCTCATAGAAATATAAGATTCAGTAGCTTTTTCTTCTAGCTCTTTGTCAGTTTGTATAGCGTCTGTTTCGCCAAATACCATCTCTTCATTACCAACTGGACCTATAATTTCATTAACTTGATTTCTTTTATTTGTCATCAAGTACTCGTTTTCAACTAATTCTGGTTTTTCTTCTATTGCTTCAGCAAGTAATCCTTGAGGTTCTGTATAACCAGAAACTCCTGGATATGTTTGTTGCTCTTGAAACTTAGGTAAAGGCTCTTCGTTTACTAGTTTTAATTTATCAGCTTGAGATACGCCTTGCATGTTCATTATCTCTTGTATCTTTTTATTATAACTAGCGATACTATTGTCATACCCTTCTGCAGCTTTTAAAGCTTCAAGTTCTTCTGTATTTATAGGGGTAAAATCAGGACCTGCAATGTTTTCAACTTCAAAGCCACCTGAAAGTACAGGCTGCCCCATAACCATTTGGCCTTTTGGGCTTTCATACTTTACATTTGCAGGATCATACTTAGCTGGATTCATTATTGAGTCAGCAAATCTATCTTGCTCTTGAATTGATAAAAGTCTAGGATCTTGAGTCTCAACTATTGGCTCTTCAACAATTTCAGCTTGCAGAATAGGCGCTCCGTTCTCGTCAACTTCTACTATCTTGCCTTTGTTAGCAGCTAGTAGAGCTTCAAAAGTTATACCTCTTCTTTTAGCTTCAGCTTCTAGTTGTTCTCTAGTTATCTTTACGCCTTCTATTTCGTACATATTACTGCTGTAAGTTATTCATGATTTGTTGATCTAACAACTCTTTATATACTCTGTATTCTATTTCTTTAAACTCAAGTTCTAGTTCTGTTGCTAAAGCTTTATCACCATCACTTTTAGCTCTTGACAAAGCTTCATGAGCTGCTATTATATCAGGGTGTACAGAAAATTGTTCTTTAGATTCTTTACTTAGAGGATTGTTACTTTTCCAAGCTTCAAATGCTTTCAAATCCTTAAAAACACCACCACCAGCTGTGTTAGTTGTGTTAAAAGTTTGACCTTGAGCTTGTTGTTGTTTTTTCCTTCTGTTGTAAACCTCAGGGTATAATCTTCTAAACATTGCTACAACTTGGTTGTTCTCTTTGTTATTGCCAGCTGAAGCTTTTTGTAAGGCTTGGGCTAATGCTAGTTGAGACTTTTCATCTCTCATATTAAACGTGCCGATAGTTTTATAAACTACTTGGTCAGTTTGCTCGCCATCTTCTCCATCTATTTTTATTTTGTAGTCTTCATCTTTTAATATTACATTATCTCCATCAACTTCTACTTTAGCTATGTTATAATTTTTACCGCCTACATTAATACTATGATTTAACATCAATTTTTCATTTTCCATTGGATTCTCAAAGAACATCAGAGTATCGTTTATAACATCCATATAATATGGTTCACCTGTTTTTTCGTTTTTAGTATTAGCTGTTAATACTTCTTCTTTAACAAACTTAACAACATTATCCATTGTAGCGTTATCATTATAAAACTTAGTTCCTAGATAAGAACTCATAATAGCGTTTTGGTTTTTATTTAATTCTGCTATTTGATCTTCGTCCATGTCTTCAGTAAACTCATGCCAACCATCTTTAAACATGTTAGGGTCTAAGTCCAATCTTGCAGCTATAGCACCTATACTATTTGGCGGCTCCCATTCTTGTGTTTCTTCGTTAAACTCTCCATCAGGTATTTCATCTTGCCAAACTCTTTTCATCAAGTTGTCGTTGTTAATTAAATTAGCAACAGCTGGACTATTTGTAAGTTTTTCTATAGCTCCATCTCTTTTGTCAGGTACTATAGTTCTATATGTATATACTTTACCGTCTTCTAAGTTATTCATAGGCTTACCATTTATAGGATTAGGATCGCCTTTTCTAAAAGTTTCATATGTAACAAAATCACTAGTATTACTATCTGGTTCTATTTCTGCGTTGAATATCTTATCACCTGTTTCACTTAAGTTAGGTTTTGTTTGGTACATGTTTTGACCTGAGTTTTCCATTGTTAATAACTCATTACCATTTATCATAGCTTCTGGCTCACCATTTTCTGCTGGCGCATAGAAGTACAACTGTCCACCACGTTCTACTATGCCTATGTTTCCACCATCTCCAGCGCGCTTTAAAAAACTTTTATTTTCTATAGAACCTACTGAAGATACATTACCGTTAGCAGCGTCATCTTTAAATGCTGCTGCTTGTGCACCTATTATTTGCACTTGTCTTTTAAACTGTGGTACTAATGCCATTATCTTAGCTAAACCTCTATTACCTTCTTGTTTGGTGATAGTACCGTCTTGCATAGCATTTTTAATTTGAAAATAGTTATCCACTTGTTCATTCCAAAAAACCTGTATGTTTTCATCTAACACTCTATTACCAGTAGTAGTAAGTTCATTTAAACTTGATCTTAATTTAAATCCTTGTTGTTGGTCTCTTTGTTCTAGCTCTTTAGTATATTTTTTTTGCTCTGCTATATGCTTCTGCATTGTAGCTATATCAGGCGCTATGCTTTTAGTAACGTTATTACCACCTGCAATAAAAGCGTCAAACTGTTTGTTTATTATTCTTTGTGGATTTTTAAAACTCATATTTACATTTTATTGGTCGGCTTCTATACCTTTCATTATACTTCCTGCTCCTGATACAGCAGCATTACCTATACCCATGATCGCAGCGCTTCTAGCGGCCATTTGATCTTGTTCGTTTTGAGCAGCGTTGTCTAACAATTTAGCAGTTCTGTCCATTTTAGCTTCGTGAAAACTAATAGCATCTTGTTGTTCAAGTTGATTACCTTTAGCTTTCATTTCATCTAATCTTTGAGCACCCTCAGCTTTTAACTTCTGCATGTTAGCTTCTCCTTCAGCTGCTAAAGATTTGTTTTGTGTTTCTTGAGCTTGTATACTAGCAGCAATACCTCTTTTACTTTCTAATGCCGCTTGAGCTAATGCTGTTGCTCCACCAGCTCCTTGACCTGTTTCCATCATGGCATCTAAACTATTTGCCAACGCTTGATCAGCTTGTTCAGCTTGCATTTTAAAAGCTTCAGTAGCTACAGTTAAATTAGCATAAGGATTATCTAGATTAGCAAACTGATTAGTCATGTTTTCATATGGGTTTTTAAACGCAGGTCTTTCTGCTACTAAAGCGTCTAATGCAGCTTGCTCAGCATTTTTTATTTCTGCTGCCTCAGCAGCTCCATCTTTAGCTTTTTTAGCTGCTATAGCGTTTGATGTAATTCCTGCTATTGTTCCAGCAATAGCTAAGCCAGTCATAACTCCCATACTTATTGTTTTAAATTTTTAACTATCTCGTAAGAAGGCTTTTCGTCTACTTGCCATCCTAATTCTTTATGCTTGTTTATTAATTTTTGGTTTCTACCAATAGTAAACATATATTTTTTATCTGCGTTTAACACTACAGCTTCAGCTCCCATTATTAAGGCTGTTATAGCTGTATCTCTGTCAGTTTCTCTATATTCTGGATTAGATATAATCCATTCTAATAAAACTGCCTTAGAGTTTGTCATATATAAAAAACCCGCAACGATAGGCGTACCGTCTTTTGCTTGTACCATTAGTCCACCAGTACCATTTTCTGGTAGAAAATCTTTTTCAATAGGTGGCCAGTTCCAAGCTTTCCACCATTTTTCTAAAGCTGTATAATCAGCTTCTGTTAACTTTCTTATATTCATATTAAATTAAATTGAAGATACATTGTAGTTTACTCCTATTGAGTATAATTCCTTCATGCCACCTGGGTCAGTACTGGTATCGGTACTAAATGTTATATCTAAATAATAACCTTTTAACCCGCTAATACTATTACCAAATATAATTTCACCTGGCGCTTGTGTTGAATTATTAATAAAGTTTGCTACGTATCTATTTTCTTTTCTATCAAAACCAGCTCTTAATAAAGGGGTGTTTATTGGGTTAGCTGCAGTGCCTACGTTACCTAGGCTATCATATGCTCCTTCTACGTAACTATTTACAATGTTAGCATTGTCGTTACTAAAACTAAAACCACCTGATAAAGCGCCACCTGTTGTTCTATTTATATTTTTACCTGTTTGATCAGATGTTATTACACTAGCCTTCCAGCCACTATCTCCTTCATAATCTATTGTTAAAAAGTTTTTCTGTAGTGAAGGTTGAGAGTTTGCTACTATTGAAACTGTAGAAGCGTTACTAGTGCCATAAAAAGATCCATGAGGACTTGACACTGCATAATGCGTATACAAGCCAGTTAACTGACTAGGAGAGCCCGAGTAAACACCAGGTGCGTAAGGTTGATTGTTAAGTGTTAGCACTTGGTTTTTTAAACTACCTATTGCAGTAGGCATATAACTATAAAAACTTGGCCACCCATTAACAGAATCATCAAAACCTAAAGTATAAAATGTAGTATCACGGTTAGGTAAGGCGTCGGTATTTTGACCAGATCTAGTGTTATTATACTGTAATGAAATAATATATTGCTTATTATAAGCGTCCCAACCACCATAAGCTCTACTTCTATACGGAGCTATTAACTTTAATCTACCATTATTTCCTGGGTCCATGAAAGAACTGTCTAACACTTTATCTGTGTATAAAACTCTTGAACCTGATCCTATACTTCCAGAACCTAACGCGGTAGCTGTAGTATCTATGTAAGAAACTCCAGCATCTTGAGACCAAAATATTTTAGATCCAGGTATTATACTAGACTTTAAATCGTTACCAGAGCCAAATTGAAAAAAACTTACATTATTACCTTGAGAAGTATTAATATTAGTTATATTTAAATCTTGAGTATACTCATTTGTATAATCATCATTCATTGTAGATAGATTATCTCTAAACCAGTCACGCATACCATATTCTGATATTTCAGTTATGCCATTACCAGATAGTCTTAATACTGCATTTCTATTTCTATCAACAAAATACTTTCTAAAAGCATATACTGCAAAAGATTCTGGATTTTTACTTATACCATATTCACCAGCGTAAGGCACTATTTCACCTATTACAGTGTTTGAAGTTGTTACACTTCCTCCACCTTCAGCATTGTATATAGCATTTTTATCTATTAAAGCTCTACTACATTTGTTTTCTTGTAATACAGCTACATCGTTTTCATCAGCATATATTTTTTGTATTGAACCGTACTGAGGATTTGTTGATCTAGTTATATTAGTTCCTACAGGAAACTCATTAGTTCTGTTTATACCTGTTCTAGAATTAAATATACCTGAATGTATCAAAGTATTAAATCTATGCTGTTGTCTTGGCTCTTCTTCATCTAAATAAGCTCTAACACCATAAGACATAGAGTTATTATTAAAACCGCCTCTAATAAACATTTCTTCAACATAGAAATTTTGTGGACTAACAGATTCAGTAGCACTAACAGTACTAGGACCGTCTGTAACAAAAGCAGGATTAAATGTTAATGGTGGCGCAAATACATTGTTAAGTGGCCATGTACCTAAATTAGCAGCTGATCCAGTACCGCCTGGTACTGCATCTGATGTTCCTATCTGCTTCACTGGTTGAGGCGTTAAAATTCTTTTATTCCAAATAGAATTATAGTAATCTACTTCTATTAATGGTAGTGTATTTGCCATATTATATAATCACTTATTTCATTAACTAATTTACTCAATCTTCTAATAATCTTATATCAAACTGAGATATTACTGTTGATAATCCATTGCCGTTCTGGTCTACAGCTCTTATTTCTACATTTATATTTCCAGTTACGTACTCTTCGACGTATTTACCAACACTTAAATTACAATAATCTCCTTCTACTATTAAGCTTAATCCTAATCCTTCTACAGAACTAGCATCTACAAACGTTGAAGGGAGAGGTCCTCCTTTAACAAACAATTTCCAACTAATACCTAAGTTAGAGCTTACATTCCCTGAAGCTTGAATACTAGAGCCATTTGTTGCTCTACTTTTAGTACTATTAGTACCATCAGCATTACCCCAATTAGTAGGACCAGGTGAAACAGGCGCACCAGTTCCTAGACCACTTGTAACATAGTAAACAGTACCAGCCGCGTTAACTCTAGAAACTCTAAATACTGGAGCTATATTGTTTACAAACGTATTTAAATTTATACTATACGGTACTGGTAATATACCAAATTGAAGAAAATTAAAATTAACATTAAAATTAACATTGTCTAAGCCAGCATTACCAGAACTATACATTGGATTAGTAGCTGTTGGTTTTAGTAAATAAACACTATTAGCTTGTTCGCCTGCATCAGCAGATTGAGTAACAGTAAATGGAGCTGCGCTAATTGAAGTGCCATTTTGATAAGTAGCTGTGCCTAAATTAAAGTTTTCTGCATTTGCATAAGATACTAAATTACCATTTTGATCTACTATTTGAAACTTAACTATAGTAGCGGTTTGAGAGTAAGTTAAACTTTCATTAAAACTAACAGTACTCAAAGGGGATGTACCAGTGCCACTTCCTGGGTATGTTACAAATTGAGTTGGTACTGTTAAATTATCTCTTATTAAAGTGTTTAATTCTTTTACGGTACCTGATGTGCTTGTTTCGTAGTATATTTCTATGTTACTTAAAGTTGGATTAGTTTCATATATAGCAGGTAAAGTCTCTGACTCAGAAGAAGGCTTAGCAATTGTTGAATCTGAACCTAAGTTAAACGTATTTTGAATAATAGCAGTTGGTGGATCTGTATCTGCGTTGTATAAGCCATTAAAACTGCCTCTTCTAAATAAACTTTCAAAATTTCCAATTGATTGTACTTTCAGTGTTTGTATTCCTGGAAATACAGGGCCTGAAGCAGTTGTAGCAGAGGAATAATAAGGTCGATCTGTAATAAAAGAACTACTTAACTCGGCTAATCTAGGTATTAGTTCTACATTGCTGGTAGAGTATTGCTGTTGTACAGGAGTTGTTTCATTTAAAGCTGGTGGTACCTTGTTAGCGTTATCAGTTAATAGTGTTGTAACATTTAAAACTCCACTGCTAGCCTCAGTGCTAAAAGTAGCTTCTACACTAGCTTCACTTGCTGTAGCCACTGAAGTTAATTCAAACGTAGTAAAGTTTAAAATATTATTTATATAATAAGTTTTACCACCTGGCGTAACTACCTTCATACCTTCTAACAAGGGAAAAGTTAAATTTTCTATACCTGTTAAAGCATCTACTGTAACCTTATTGCTAGCATTAACGAAAGTACATGTTAAGTCAAACGGCTTGATAACTGGTGTTCCATTTAGTAAACTAGGTAAATAAACATTAAAATAATCTTGTTCTAACTGCTTTACTACAACTTTGTAACTATACCAACCCATTGCTTTTCCAGCGCTAATAAAATCTACAACTTGTCCAACTGCAGGATATACAGCTACATCGCTGCCGTCTTGATTAATTACACCGTATCTGTTTGTGCCACCTCCTTGAATATTTATAGCTACATATTGTAAAACTATTTCGTAATTTACATTTGAAGCTGTCCATTTTAAAATGTCACCTGGTTTTGCTGAGTCTCTAGCTCCGCCAGTTGGAACATCAATCGTACTGTTATTAGTATCAATTGCACTTATAGTAGTAGTAGTTAAAGGATCTTCATATAAACCTGGGTAACCACTTGCATAACTAATTGTTTGAGGTATTTGTTCTGTAAATAAAACTTTTAATGAATCACCTGGCCAGTTAACAATACCAGAATTAACTACATTTTTACTAGCTGGACTAGCTGTTAAAGGCTCTGTTACAGAAGGTAAATAACCGTGGAATAGTGTTGACCCACCAAAAGTTTGTGGATCATCAGCAAACGTACCTGTTTGTAAAGTAAAATTAGTATCAGTAAATTTTGATAATATGACATCAGATGATCTGCCATATCTGTCTTGTAGTATTAAACCTACTTGATATGTTCTATTTTGTTTTAAACTATGATTAGGATATGATACATTGCTAAACTTACCTGGTAAATTACTGCTTATATTGTTTGACGGATTTTGCGAAGTGCTGCCTGGTGTTAGTTTTCTACCAGCAGAAACATAATACGCTAAGCTGTCAGGTGAACTATGCTTATCAAAAAAATTACCTAATATAACTCTATTTCCTGACGAAGTTAGTGTTTTAGCTCTTACAGGTACATTGTCGTAAACTCTAGTAGTTTCAGCAGATCTAAGAGTTTTAATTGGCTGCTTAGATTGATATATATATTCTAAAAAATTAGTTGAGTTAGAGGTTATAGAAGTATCATTTATGTCTAAAGTTTCTGCTACTTTAATACTTAAACCCATAGATTCTTTATATAATATCTCTATTTCTTTTACTTTTAAATTGTTAGCTAAAGTGTTTATTGCATATTCACAAGGTATTCTTAGTTTAACTTCTGTAATTTCATTTTCCATGAAGTCAACTATGGTATTTTGACCTGCCTTATATTCTTGTGGAATATATTTATTATCATCTATTCCACTACTTTTTTGTCTACCAACTTCTTTTAAAAAATATCCTTTTTGTTTTGGTATAAAAACTTCTTGAGTGAAAGGAGCTATTACAGAGCACTGTCCATCGTCATATCTAAACCTATATGAAAATCTTACAAACTTGTCTTCTAAAAATTTTTGATCTCCTGGAAAGTTGTAATTATAATACTTGTTAGGCCAATGAACTGTAACAACATCACCTGCTGAAAATATTTGATTAGAATTTATAGGTGTTAAAGTACCTCCAACAAATCCGCTAAGCTCGCTAACTTGAAAACCTTTAGCTGCTGCTGCTGGATCATAAACATCTGTTATTACGTAATATCTGTTAGGATCTAAACCAGGATGTGTTATTCTAGGATAACCTATCGCTGCTGTACCAGTGTTTTTAGGAAAATGGTTTGCTATTTGGAATGGTTCCCAATCACCACCACCTGTTACTTTTTCTAAATAGTTATAAGGCGATCGCGTACCAAACATATATAATGCCTGTGCATAGTCATAATTTCCAGTAGCACCGCTAGTATAAACATATCCACCTGAGCTAGAGCTAACACTATCAAGTTTAAGTTTAACTTGATCTTCTCTTAACCACGGAGATGATACATCTTTCGATGTTTGGTCTACAAAATAAACTGTATAGTTAAACGTAGCTCCATCAGGATCTGATTGTGTAGTTACTTGAGCGCTTATATCTCTATCAATAAAAACAGCTAAAGCAGTACCACTTGTAAACGGATCATTTGGATAACTAGTTAACGTTTGAACATATGCTACTTTAAACTCCCAAGTGTTATTATCATTACCTTTAACATAGCCTTGCAAGCCAATATTATCTTCAAGCGCGGTTATCATAGCAGCACTCATTACACTTTTGTCAAACAGAAAGTAAGGATATATAGAATCAAATGTAATATAACCTTCAACTCTTCCAGCTGTTGTTGTAGTAAGAAAAGCAGATTGTGAGTACTCCTCAAAAAGTTGTATTGGCTTATGAGGATAATATTTAGCTAAAGATATATGGTCTTCGTGAAAGTAATAGTTAGGATTAGACTCAGCAGTTTCAACATTTATAATACGCGGTTGATTTCTATTGTCTGTCCAGAACAGTTGATTTTCTATCATAGCAGAGTCAAGTATTGGACTATTATATGAAAAATTTAAGAATCTACCAGAAACAATAGTGTTTACAGTGTTAGATGTTAAATCTGCTACAATTATCTTGTGTGAACTATTTGGTGAAGCAAATAAAGATATTTGATCTGATGAACTATCTTGAAAGTCAGTTGCAAATATATAAACTTTATTAGTGTCTTCACTTATATACCAACCTATAAATTGTAATAAAGAAACCGCTGTTGTAGCTCCTGAAGTATCTGAAGTTAATTGGTTAAAAAGTAAATTACCTAAAATATTTTCTAACGCACCTACATCAGATCCTTCTGATCTAGAAACAGAAATATTTTGACCATCTCTATATTCGTCATTAGCTAATAGTCTAGCGTCTAAGTCTTTATTCATCTTAGACTGAGTAAATGTATGGTTAAATTTTCTTTGAGCCATTTAATTTAATGTTTAATCCATTTAGATTGACCTCTAAATATTTGAACTATTTCATCTATTTTTAATTCAGATAGTCTTAATTTAGCGTTTCTAGTTTTTACATAAGAATCTCTTTTAAGAAAAGATTTTGTATTTCCATCAACATCGTTTCTAGTCATAGCAACTCTATATAGTATCTGAGCATAAAAAGCTTCTTCAGCTAGTTTAGGAACAATACTATTAAAGTCAATACTTAAGCCATCTGATATATAACTTAGTTGTATAACTTGGCTAACTAAGCCAGCGCTAAACGTAAACATACCTGTCCTCTGGTTTATGCTAAACCAACCATTTCTTTGCGTTGTTTCAGGGTTTAATCCGTATCTACCTCCATAAGCTTGCTTGTACCACTGGTAGTTATAAACACCACTATCATCAAACGGATCATAATCTCCTACTACTTGCCTGTCGTTAGCGTCTTTCCATCTGTCTTCTATTATAGATTGTGAAGCTTCTAGGTTAGTTCCATAAGAACTTTGACTAGGTACGCCAGTTGCGCCATCTTGAATAGGTAATTCGTCAGGATTACCACTAAGTCCCCATAGTGGATATATAGTGTGTAATAGCCCTAAGTTATCAGCCCAAGCTACTCTAACGTAATTAACATAATCTTTAGGTATTGGCACTGTTAAGTTTGTTGGTACAGTTAGTTCTTGAGATTTGTAAGCTTTTAAAATATCATATGATAATTCTTGCATAGCTCTTCTTGTGTGAAACAATAGTTGAGTTCTACTTACCTTTGTTAATATTTGACCATCACCCGTGTACGCTAGTTGAAAGTTGCTTATAATATCGTTTAATGTCAAGTAACTATAACTACCGTAATTGTCACCTGTAGCTATATCAGTTAATTGTAAAAAAATAAACTGACCGTTAGCGGGAGCTGAGCCTTGTATATTTTTTAATATAATAGTATTGTTAGTAGTGTCAGTTACTGCTATATTTTGAACAGGTACTTGGTTACTGTCAGAAGGTATAGTTGTAGCCGTAGCTAATACGTGAACTTTAAAATTACCTGTATCTCTAACTTGAACGCCTGAACTAACATCGTCATAGTTACTAATTAGTGTAGTATTTAAGTCTGGAAAACTCCAAACCAACTGCACGTTACCTGACTCATTTTCTATAGGACCATATTGACCCGCATAGTATTGTTGATCGTTTTCTGTTAGTGGAATTGTTGCTGCTGTTTTGTTTGGCATAATTTATTACATTTGTTCTAGTGAATCTTGAGCTACCGCTGCTTGAGCAGCTTGTGATATTATTTCGTTATCTCTTACTATTACACCAGCGTACATTAATATTTTTAATATAAGCTCAGTTTGATCTACGTCTGATATTTCAAAATCAGTAGAGGAACCAGAAGCATACACATATCCACCTACATTGTTAACTGTAAAAGCCCAAACTGGATCAGCTGGTTTTTTAACATATTCTATAATATAGCTTTGAGCACCTGTACCGTTTCCGGCGTTAGCAGCTGCTGTAGCTATACCTGGTAATATATTTAATGTATTTCCCTCCAAATAACATATTGGGTGACTGCTTGTAGGTGATGTTAACTGAGAACGTCTAGCTTGTAAAAATTCATGACGTGATAATTTTTCAACTTCTACTGGAAGTTTAGCACTGTCTGTATATTCTAACATACCAAATCTATGATTATCAGCAGGTAATGTTGTTTGACCGAATATACCGGATAAGGCTACAGTTGCAGTGGCTTGTGTTTCAAATGTAGCTATTTTTTCTTGTAGCAATTTAACTCTGTTTGCGTATTCTGTATCGTTACTAGGTTGTCTTAACATTTGATTTAAGTTTTCAAAGTAACTTTCAAATATTTCTAATTGTACTTGAGTACCAAGTTTGTTAAACTCATACGGTGTTAAATAACCTCTTTGTTCTTTATTAAGAATAGTAAGAACAGTAGTATATACAGTGTTTACGTTTATTGCCATTTTAATATTTTAAAAAGGGTAGCATAAACTACCCTTAATTATAATCACTTGTTATTTGAATTTTTTCTCTATTGATTTGTAAACTTCCATACCTTCATCAGTCTTAAACCAAGCGGCCATAGCTGAATATGGATTTTCATCAAACGGAACATTCATTAATTTTCTACCATTGCTTTTCCAAGTAAAGCTTCTTTGATCTTGTGAAAGGTCTATTATTCTTTCTTCAACAGCTCTGATAGCAAAATTTCTAAGAATTACATTTTCATCATTTGCTAAGTTAATAAATAACTCTGGATTTCTTTTTGCAAATAACAATAAATCTCTTCTAAGCTCTTTAGATGATAAAGAACTAACAGATGATCCAACCTCTACTCTTAATATTGCCTCAGCTTGCTCAATATCCATTTCATAAGCCATATTCATAGCTTGTATTTCATATTGTAAATCTTCAAACTGATCCTCTGCTTCTATTATTGGATCAAACTCTTGAAATATAACACCTTTGTGAGGGTGTTTATCTAAAAATTCTTGTAAATTTCTTTTTTCTTTAGGAACAAATAAATGCCCAGTATTAAACATTACATGTTTTAACGTAGCTGCTCCTTTTTGTTCATCAACAAATATACTTTTCATATTAGTAGCATATCTCATTTCTCTTTCATATCCTTGCTCTGGATCAAACCATACTAAAGGGTATCTTTTAGAATGTCTACTTGGTATAGTATATGTTAACGGTGTTTTATTACCTACTAAGTAATAGTTTCTATCTTTGTATTCCCAGTTATCTACTGGTTTAGCTGCAGCCTTCTTGACTGGAGCCTTTTTTGTTTTTGTTTCTTCCATAATATAATATAATATAAATTAATAAAGACCCCGCCGAAGCGGGATCTTATTATTGTTTTTTAAGATAATGCTTCAATATCTGTAGCAGTAACTTTAGAACTTAACTCTACTAATGGAGCTGGGCCAGTAGCCCCTTCCATTACGTCGATAGCTTTTACAACAGTAAAAACATCTGTAGCTGTTAAGTTAGAAGCACCAGTTATTTGTACTTCTTTATTAGCTATATATCCTATAACTACTTTGTTTGATGTTAACTTAACTGAACCTACACCATCGGCAGATACCACATCAAATTGACCACTAGCTTTTGCTAATTTTATGTGTCCCATAATTTCTATATTTTAAATGTTAATAAATAATTAAGCTCCTTTAAATAACACGAAGTTATTAGCAGCTTGTGTAATTAAACATCTTTCAGATAAGAAATTAACTCTCATTGTATCTAAATCAGTAGTGTAAGCACCACCAACAGATCCAGTGATCCACGCTTTAAATCTTCGATCTTCAGTTTCAGAAGCTCTATATCTTACGTGTAAGAAAGGACGTCTGATATTTGATCCTAACATTTGATCATATACTGTAGATGTACCAGCAGGTATCATAACACCATCAATAGCGTTAGACATACCTCTTGTAGTAGCATCGTTTAAGTATTTCCAGTCAGTTTTATAGAAGTCATAAGAACCTCTTCTGAAACCAGAGAAACCAAAGTTAAGTGCCATTTCAGCTTCGTTATCAAATAAACCGTAAGAAGCAGCGTTAGTTGAAGCATAACCACCATTTGTAGCAGCTAACATATCGTCAAAATCAAGAGCAGTTTGTCTTGATAAGAATAACATATTTTCTTCAATAGCACCTTGCTTATCTAATTGCTTTAAGATCTCATCGAAATCTCCTAATGCACCTGAACCAGGAGCAGCAGCACCAGCAAAACCAGAGTATACATTACCTCTTGATTCGATAGCAGCAAATAAACCTTCAGAACCTTTGATATTTTGAGCAGCACCACCTGGTCCAAAATTAGCACCAAAAGCTACTGTGTTAGCTTGAAGCTCACCTTCAACCATAGCCATTTCTAAGTAATCTTCAAATCTTAATCTTGTTTCAGACTCAGACTTTAGATACCATAAATAACCAGATGTTCCGTCTTCAGTAGCAACTTCAATCCAACCTATTTGAGCAGTGTCAGATCCACTTAATTCGTAATTATCTTTTAAGATAATTGGTGAATTAAAGTATCTCGTAAAACCTGGCTCAATAGCTCCAGTCATTCCGTTACTTCCTTTTGGAAATTCAGATCCATATACGAATACACTACAAGTACCTCCAGTAATAGCGGCAGGTACACCAGCAGCATTTGTTTCGTATAAAATACAATCAATTGTATAACCGTTAGTAGTTACACCAGAAGTTCTATCAGTTACTAAAGCTTTAGCAGAAGATAAACCTGTAGCGTTATCAGTAATTAAGATAGTGTTACCATCTCTAATTGCTGAAGTAGCTGGGTTATCTGCACCAGGCGTAATAGTAATTGTAATTAGTGAACCAGCTCCAGCTGCTACAGCACAATTATCATATGCAATGTGTAATCTATTTTGTTCAGACCAAATTACTTGATCCGATGTCATTGGCATTTCAGCGCCAACCATTCGTAGGAAACCAGCTAATGTTCTGTTTCCGTATCTCTCTACCTCTTGCTCATAAAGCTCTGGTAGATATTGTTGTGCCCATGTATCAAAGTTTGCGTCAGCAAAATCAATATAGTTATCCTGTACGGTAACCTGATTTGGCATTGGCTTAATTGATGCAGGGAAAGCACCTCCTGATAAACTCATGTTTTATTTTTTTTATTATGATTTTTTCTTAATTTTCAACCTTGAACTATCAACTCCAGTAACGGCTCTTACTTTCCAGCCATTAGGCATAGTAGACTCAGTAGCTACCGGCCTTGTTTCATTATTAATGTTTTTAGATTTTGCTATAACATCTCTAGTTGCATCGGCTTTACCTTGCTCGTAAAAATGTTGCGCTAATCTATCTGCATTTCTAGCTGCATAAATTGCCTTATGATAATCTTCCATATTAGTAATATTTCCTTCTTTATCAGTAAATTTACTAATAAATTTAGAAACATCCGTTTGGGTGTTTATCATTTCTTGTGGGTTTGAAACGCTGTATCTAAAAGCTTTTTCTCCAACATTAAATTCAAAACCTTTGAATTGTTCTTGAAAATAGTTTTTTGTATTGTTTACAAACTCATTTCTTTTTTCTGTTATTTGTTGTTGTTCTTGGTTGTATCGTTGGAAAAAGTCCATAGCTTTTTTCTGCTCGTTAGTAACAGATGGCCTCAACTTGATTTCATCATAATATTTACTTTTCATTTGCTCTAAAAAGTTCTTGGCTTTTGCAACTTCTTCTTTGTATGCAAGCTTTTGCTTACGTACAAATCTTTCTTCGTCCGCTTCTTCATCATAAGAAAAGTTATCTTCCATTACGAAGCTAACTTCTTCATCATTTAGATGCGGTCTAGTTTTTTTATAATATTCTCTTACAAGTAGTTTGTCATCATACTTGCTATAATCTTTATTTAAAGTAACGTAATCTTCTACAGTTCCACCTGTATCTTTCATGAAAGTAACTAGTTTTTCTACATTTGTAGGTAGTTCAGTACCAGAAACTCTTTCATCTCTAATAGCTTCTTGAGCTTTTTTCTCTAACTCTTTAGCTTCTTCTTTTACTGGTTTTTCATGTATTACCTCGAGCTCTTTGTTCTCATCTTTGTTTTCGACCTCTTTGGTAATTTCTTCAAGTCTTGGCTCGGATGCTCTCTCCTCCACTTTTTCCACATCTTTGGTTTGTTTATTCGCATCCACGACTCCTGTGCTTTGCTCTGGAACGGCATCTTCTTTTATTTCTAATTTAGTTACTTTTTTTTCCTGTGTTAACTTTTTAGGTCTACCAGGTTTTCTTTTCATTTTGAGAGGTTGCTTTGAATCCACCTCTGCCTCTGTTTTTACTTTTGACATAATATAATATAATATAAGTTATTAAATATTTAAATCTTGATTTTGTTCAAAATTTATGGGTAATAAGTTGTTTTGTTTTTGATCAGCAATAGCACTTTGTTGAGTGCCTACTATCTTGGTTCTTTTATCTTTTCTGTTTTCAATTTCTTGTTCACGATCAGCTTCTGTATTTATTTTTTGTTGGCCTAACTGCATATTGTAGTTAAACTCTAATTCCATTAATTCACGTTTAATTTGTGACTCAACTCTCATTCTTTCTATTTCATAACCAGACTTACCTTTTTCAAACTTAAGTTTAGTATCTAGTTGAGCTTCTGATTTCTGAACTTCTGCAAGAGCTGAAGCTTCACTTGCTTGAGCGTTAGCCTGTCCTTGAGCTTGTATATTAGCTAAGTTAGCAGCTTGTGCAGCTTCTGCAGCTTTTTTACGTTTTAGTTTAATCATTTGATTAGCTAGCTTTAAGTTTCTAACTTGCCTAATGTCTATTGCGTCTTCAAGATTTATACTGCCTGACTGAAGAGCTGCTTGTATATTTTGTTCTAATTGCTCTTTTTCTTTTTCATCTGGAACTAGATCAAAGTAAATACCAAAATCATATAAATGTATAGTTGATAAATCTTCTAATTGTCCAACGTTCCATGTTGATATGCTATTTTTTAAAGCTTCTTTTGTTAATTCAAACTCAATACTGTCAGACGTTCTTAATACTATGTTCTCACAAGTTCTAACTGTTAAATACAAGTAAGCATTTAATATATGTTTTGTGGCAGTATTAGAGTTTGCAGCTGCAAGTTTTTGTAAACCTACCAACGAGTCTGAGTTTGGCATACTACCATCTCTAGCTTCGTTAAGTCCAGTTACATCTCTTATCATTTGTAAATAGTACTGATAAGTAGATATTAAAGACTGTATTTTTCCACCACCGTCGCTTTTAACAAGTTCTTGTATTGGTATTCTACCTGGATTAGGATCACCTTCGGTAGTCATTGATCTACCTAGTATACTACCAGTTTGAAAATACATGTTTAAAGCTTCTTTAGCGTTGTAAGTAGTGCCATTTCCTAGGTCAACTTCAGCTAAACCATCAACATCTAAGTATACACCATCAGGAATTACTTTAGATATTACTTGTTGTATTTTTAAATGAGTTAACTGTATCATATCTGCAAATCCAGTCATACGACTAACTAAGCTTTCTATTCTACCGCCATACATCTTAGGACAGCAAATATTATAATTCATATTTACTTTAACTAAATTAGATTTTGGCCTTGTCATGTTTTCAGCCATTTCCCACTTTAGCATCATATCATAACCTAAAACTTTAGCTCCGCTATAAAGTACTTCAATAGACCTGCTGACTCTATCAAAATTATCGTTTTCATCTGGTGCAAAAGTATCTGGCTTTTCTAAAGCTTTTTCTAAACCTGTAGCGGTTTTTTTAATTTTAAAAACTTGCTCACTAAAAGTTTTGTATTCAAAGTAAAGTATATAAATATAATTACCATCTCTTTTACCGTTACGGTTATATAAAAAGTTTCCATTACCTTGATAGTCTTGAAGCTTTTGAAGTTCATCACCTGTTAAGTTAGGAAACTGTTTTTTGCAGTCTGCTAGCGACAACGCTTTTACTTCACCTACATACCAAAGATCTTCAAAGTTTGGGTCTTCACTGTAGGAGTATACTAGTTTAGCAGGATCTACATAATCAATTTTAACACCTTCAGCTTTATTCCAGTTAGTTTTTACAGCTCCAATACCTAATACTACTAGATCTTCTATTACACGTTTTTTCTTTAAGTTATATCTATTAAACTCTAAAGTGTTGTTAATAGCTTCTTCACAAGCTATTTCACTTGCTTGCTTGTAACTTAATTGCATATGAAGATCAAGTTCTTCTTTAGTCTCTGGTAATTCTTCTGGCTTATTAGTATTAAATAAGTCCATGCTTAATACACTTTGTATTTCTGCTAAAAATTCTTTTGATTGCATATCTCTCAATATGTCTTCTGCGTATTTAGACCTCATACGTCTTGACTCTGGATCTTGTGCAAAAGCTTTAATATCATAAAGCTTGTCATCCATACCGTTAACCACTATATCTACAAACTTAGGTATAATTGGAACTGGCTTCCAGTCTAAGTTTAAGTAACTTAAATCACCGTTAATAGCTAGTTCATCTTTGTATTTTTGAACTGGTTGTTCTGCTCTAGCGTATAATCTACGTAATCTAAAGTTATTGTAATTGCTATTAAACCTGTTTTCAACTCCAGATCTAGTTCCACTAAACCAATCACCTTCAATAGCCATTCCAACTTGGCGGCCATAGTCCATGCTTTGCTTAGCTTCATCAGGTACTACCTGATCTGGAAAAGAACTATAAGTGTTTGTAATTTTCGTCATTTATTATATTATTTGTGAAAAGGATCCTTTATTATTATATCTACGTATTCCTAAGTTAATATCTTGTTTAACTCTAGTAGGAACTGGTCTATACTTGTTTTTATTACAAGCCATTATGGCTAATCCTGAACTAATAGAAGCATCATATTTAGTTCTATTATTAATATTAAACCTACTCCAGTCATCTAAAGTTTTTTGAAAATACATATCTCCTACTTTTGTTTCAAGTTGGCCAACATGATTTTCAATGTAGTATTCAATCGCAGCAGCATGTGCTTGCTTAATGTCTTCGCTTGAGTTAGGTATGCCACCTATTTCTCTTTCAGCTACAGATAATTTATTATAAATTTTATCAGGCCTATTCATACTAAAACCTCTATAACCTCTACGCTTTAAGTAATACAATAATCTTGGTTTGTTATTTTCAGCAAGTATTGGCATACTATAAAATGCTAAAGCCATTAATACATCTTCAAAGAATATTTCAGCTGTCTGAGGTCTAGCTATATATTCTAAGAAAAAATGATTAGATGGCGCATCATCCATAGAAAACTTAGTTAATCCATGAAGTGCTCCTTTACTGCCGCGGCCATCAACAGTACCGCTAATATCGTAAGAGTCACAGCCAAAAGCTCCAATATGTTCGTTACCTGGATATTTAGTTCCATTTTTTATTATTATATTATTTTGTAGTTTTAATGGTGGAACCCAAGAAACAAGAAACCTACCGTTTTTGTTTGGATAGAATTCTACCTGAGAATCTTTAACTCCATTTAACCATTGAAAACTTCCCTGTGCTACAGAAGATATATTGTTTAACTCTTCATTAATATCTATTTGTTGATATATTTTAGTTAAATTAAATAAACTATCTTTAGTTTCATCTCTAAAAGCATGAGCTTCAGTTCTTGGAAATTGCCTGTAGTACTCATTTAAAGCGTCCTGATCTGCTTTTAATCCATCAACTTCGTTGTTCCAGTGTTGTATAACTCCTGTTGTAATATATCCACCATCAATTGTTTTGACTGGATCTTTTGGGTTTGTAAAGATAGGTAGTCCGAAAGAATCCATGAATCCTTCGTAGTTCCACTCCATAGGTATGAACAAGCTATAGAGCCCAGAAGTTGTTTGTCCGTTTTTATTTCTTTTTGTAACGTCTGAATTGTAGTATAGTTTTTTAAAGTTGTCTCCACCTTTGTCTAAAGCATTTGAAGTCGAGCCCATCATACATTTACCTACGATTCTAGAACCAAGTCTTAATGTAGTTTTTGTAACTCTCCAGTTGTTTAATATATTATCAGGTCTTTCCCATTTACCACTTTCATCATGAGCTAGTATTTTTAGCTTTTCACCATCATAAGAGTTGTCACCTGTATTTTTCCAGTCAATAGTTGTATCAAGTCCGTCTAGTTCTTTAAGCTGTTCATTGCTTTCTATCTTTCTTCTAGTAAGCTTGGATGCTGGAACCCTATATGCCAACTCAGTCTTTGGCCGGTCCATACCGTCTTGAATTGGTTTGAAGAAAAATGGATAGTTAACAGATATTGGTACAACCTTATCCGTAAACATTTTTTTAGCATCAGCACCTGATTTAGAGAGTATACCAAATCTACAGTCTGAGGATATTGTGGCTTGATTAACAAGTTCTGAGCTTGCCATAAAGCTAAATCCAGATCGTCTGTTTTTAAGATAACAAATTCCGTAACACCTATGGTCCGCTTTACAGGCTTCCCAAAATATAAAGAATAATCTATTTGACTCTCTGTATTCTGGTGCTCCAATGTCAATTTTTGACCACTGCAAGTACATGTAATGAGTGCCAGTAATGTAAGTATCAACACCATTGTTACAAAACCAAAATCCTTGCTCTCGTCTAGTAAATTCATTATCAATATAATCGTACCATTTTTCTTTAAAATCTAACGAGTATTCTTCCCAGTCAAATCTTGTTTTAATTCGTTGTAGCTCTTTTGGGTATTCAAATCTTTCCCACCGTTGTTCCTCTTGTTTTTTGCTTCGTTTAAACGGTTCACTTGCTGCTGGTAGAGCAATGCGGAGACCTTGTATTTCAATGATTGTTCCAATTTTACCTGTTTTACTTATTACTACAAAATCATACTCTACGTTATAACCATATTCCCACTTTTTAAATCTATTATTTTTAGCTAATATCTTGGGATTAATAACGTCTTTTATTTCTTTACAAAGAGTTTGTTCATAAATCATTTGCTTCTCCCTTCTGCAAAACCTTTAAATGACTTTACTTCTTTTGTTTTATCTTCGCCATTTAATATAGCTTCTTCTTCTTCAATACGCTGTAGTATTTCAAAAGCATCCATAATACAAAGTTTTTTAGTTGCCGCAGCGTTCTTTAATCTATCAGCGCTTATATCTTCACCTGTATCTACTATAGGCTCTTTAGCAACTTTAACTAACTCATCAACTGCTTTTCGTCCAGCTTGGATTATATTTTTTCTCGTCTCCTTTGTTTTCATGAGTTAAAGCTATATTATTTGATTTCATACAATAAAGTCGTTCATCACCTATAACAAACTCAAACTCTGAATTAGGCGTAAACGTTACAAGTGTTCCAGGTGTTATTCCTACGTCTTCTAAGGAACTATTGCTATATCTAACTATACCAACGTTAGGTTTTTCTTTTAGCGTGTTAAAACGATCTGTATCATGCACTGGTGAAATAAAGCAATAGTCATTAAAAGCTTTACCATTATACATGTATATCTGATTAGGTGCACAAAAATATAAGTTGTCTTTAAAATAAGTTGCACTATTACGTTCTTTACCTTTTTGATCGTACCATCTTCTAAACAAGTTATGATGTACATATAACTTATCTCCAACTTTAATAGGTGAGCTATAAGCAGCTGGTATAGACACAACAACTGCTTCTTTGCTCACAAATAGGTGGTTTTCTATAGTGGTATTAATAATAAGTGTTTTATCACCTACTTTTCTTATATTGTCATATCTTGATTTAAGAGGTTTGACAATAAAGCTATACAAGCTTTTCATTAATATTTAAGATCGTATTCAACAGATATAGCCATATTATTATTAAACTTTTTCCAAGGAAGTACTTCGTTAGATTTAGTTATAAAAATATTATATGAGTTATCTTTATCGTCAAACAAAATATTAGATATTGTATGACCACCATAAACTTCTTGATCTAAAGAATAATGCATTGCATCATTTTTATAATCAGAACCTATACTAATCTTTCTTATCACTGACATCTTCGTTTCTTTTCCACTCACCAGTAGTGAGGTTAATATCTATGTGTCCGTATTTATCTTGTAAATCTTTTTTAGTACCGTCTATAACAACATTAGCATCTGCTAGTTGATGTAGGTGTGAGTGTTTTTTTGACTCAAGATAACCTAACTCCATTAGTATAGAGTTTACTTTATTTTGTTCTAGTTGAATTTTATCTAGTTCTGCTTTGGTAATTTTACCACGCATCCTGTTTTTTATATTTGCCATTTTATTTAATTTAATTTAATTGTTGTTGGTTTTTTTTAATATATAGCTACGCAATCTGTACCAACTTTTAATTTAGTAGCTAACATAGGTGTTTTATCACCTACAACTGTTCCTGGTTGCACGTTTTTAAATATAACGTCATTACCAGCTTCTGTTGTAATAGTAATATCTTGAGCTGTGGATTTACCGTTATATATTACAACGCCTCTTTCTCCTGTGTTTGCTATTGCTCCTGTTCCAGCTGTTAAAGCTACAGCATCGTGGCCAAACACTCTTGGTTGAGCCATCATATTTCCTTCTAAACCTCTCATGTTTATTTATTTATTTTTGTTATTTTTTCAGCACCACGACTTCCGAAGTATGCTACATAAACTGTTACCAGCAATGTTTTTAATAAGTTTATCCAAGATTCGTCTACATCAAATTGTAAATGAAAAGAATCTACAGCCATCATAAATATAGCTGACGTAGTTAAAAATATTAAAGCTAATGGCCTAGTGTTTTTACTTAACCAAGAATCTGACTTCATATCAGCTCTCCACCTGTTTGAAACTTCTTTCAACTCTTGTATATCTTGCTCTATTAGCTTCATAGCCTGCTCCTTATCAGCAGCGCTAATCTTATTATCACTTGTTATAAGATTTTTTACCACACCAAGAGTTCCTTGATTAGGCAATATGTCTCCTATTGCATTTAACACCTTAGGCGCTTTGCTGGCTAGAAAAGCACCTACTTTAGTTTCTTTAAATGTTTTCTTTTCCATTTAAATATCGAATTTTTTATTATTTAATTCTGCTATTTTCTTTTGAAGCTCTGCTTCTTTTCTATTAATTTCATTAGTGTGAGCACCTTTAATTCTTCCATCTTCGTCTCTATATTCAGCGTTTAATTTAGCTATTGCTTCATTCTTTCTTAACTTTTGAGTATTAGTTCCTGTAAATATATCTGGAAATGCCTCTTGAGCTTTAGATAACTCTTCTGAAGTTAGTTCATAATTACGCTTCTTTTGTTTAGTGTTTTCTCCAGTAATAGCTCTTCTAAGATCACTATATGCTCCACTAGATTTAGACATACCTGCTTTTGCAGCTGCTTCTTGTTGTTCTTTAAGTAATTGTGCAAGCGTGACGGTGCCAGAGCCAACTGGTGTGCTACCAGGTTTAGTAGCAGGCTTATCATAAACAAACTTCATATTATCCATAGCTGCCGAAGTTGATCCATATTTTTTTACTAAAGCTTTAAAGTCTTGACCTGGTTTTAATGTTATACTACCACTATTGTATTTAATCTCTGGTAAATCACCACCTTTAGTAAAAAGATCATCATAGTAATTATAGCTTGCCATTTTATCTTTATACTCTTTTTCAACTCTGTTAAGCTGATTTCTAAATTTTGTGTTATATTGCTCAGCGCTCATGCCAGAAGGTCTGTTTTTAAAACTTGAGGAGTTTTGTATAGAGTCAACGCTTCCACTTGCACCTTTAGTAAATCCTTGCCAATTTATTCTGCCTTTATCATCTCTTTTAATATTTATAGTACCTTGCCCATCACTATCACGCCTATGAACTAATTGTCCTGTTTCAGGAGAAAAATAAACCGTATCTCCTGCGTAAGGTGTTCCAGAAGGTGTTGGATCTCCTCCACTTAAAGCAATAGGTGTAAACTTTTTAATCATAGCTGGTCCAAAGTTTTCATTCATTGAAACTTTACTTTTATCACCTTTTCTACCAAATTTATGTCTAGAACCAATTTTTTGAAAAGCAAGTGGTGTATCATCTTTCATATTAGGTGGTCCACTTAGTTTATTAGGATTAGGCCTCATGTCTTTTTCTTCTAAATTGTCACCAGCTTTATAAGCGTTTTTTTCCCAAGGTAAAGACTTATCACTTTCATTAAAGTTTTTTCTGTCAACTCTCTTAACACCTTTGCCATCTAAATTGTGGTAAACAGCATCATCATCATAAGCTAACTTACCATCCATCATATCTTTTAAATGGTGATCTTCATGAGACTCCGCTTCTTTTCTAAGTTTAGAATTTAAAGGAATATTTTTATTGACGATCATAGTTCCATTATCATTAGCTTTAGCAACTAAACCATTATCATCGCCAACATTATCAGGTGTAAACGGAACTTCATATCTCGCGACGGGATCTATACCGTAAGGTGCTTTTAATTTAAACTTTGACATATTAACATCTCCAACGTTTTCTAGCTGCTTTACCCCTCTCACCAGTCCAACTTCTTGATCTAGCACAAAAAGATTTTCTTCTAGCAGCATCTTTACTTCCAGGTTTTACATTTTTCTTTGTCACAGGAGCAGAAAGCGTGCTACCTGGATTTTGTTTTTTATACTTAGCTCTACCAGCAGCTGTCATACCAGCTCCTTCTTTTACCGATAAAAAGTTTCTACCTTTACCTTTTGTTGTTTTACGTAAAGACGGACCACTTGATTTTCTACAGCTACCTTTTGAACCTAGGCTTTTGCCCGCAACTCTTTCATAACCTTTCCAACAAGATAAACCGCTTTCCATAATTTATAATTTTCTACCTTTTTTATCTACTTTAACCTCTTTAACTATTACTTTAGGCTTTTTATTTTGTAACTCTTCTAACTGTCTATTAAGTTCTTCTAATTTACCATCAGCTTCTGTTCCATCCTTAATCATACTAGAGGTTATATTAACTTCTTCTTTTAATATACTTTGAGTTTGCTCTAACATATCTACTTGATCTTTTAGCTGCATAATCATTTTTTCATTCCACTCTTCTTTTAACTCATACTCTAAACGAGATACTTCAACTGGTGGTAAAGTTTTAGCTTCTGCTATATCTTCTTGTAAAGTGTAATACATACCTACTATTGTAGTGGTAAACATTATTATTCCAATTACAGTTTTTATATCAATTTTAAACTCAGTGTTTTCAGATATTTTCATACTCTTCTGTAGCGTTAAATGATGGGCATGCTTTATTAGCAAACTCATTATGTGAATAAATGATAGCTTCTGGGTACATAGCCTTTAATGTTTTAAGCACGTGTAACAGACCTTCTTTTTGTTCTGGTGTTCTAGTATCTTTCGGGGTCTTACCGTCTTCCTCAACACCGCCACAATAGCATATACCGATAGAATTACGATTATGCCCTGAACAATGAGCCCCGATTTTGGCTATATCTCTACCTTTCTGTATATCTCCATTTATATCAATGTAGAAATGATAGCCTATGTCTGACCAGCCACGACCTTCAACGTGCCATTTTCTTATAGTGTCAACACTTATATCTTGGCCTTCTCTTGTAGCTGAGCAGTGAATAATTATTTCTTTAATACCTCTCATTTGTTTTTTAATAAATACCACTTGTGAGTAGTATAACCTAATGTTGTTAGTAACAATAGTATAGACAATACAGGTTCTAGCCATCCTAGGCTAACAACCGTAGCTGATGTTATATTTAAACAATATAACTTTAAATCTTCTATTCCCATTTATTTATTTATTTGCATTAAGCACTGCGTTGCCTTTATACTCAATATTGTCAATCTTTTTTAACGTTGGCATTATTGTAGAATTATTAGAAACCATAACTCTTGTTCCTAGTGGTTTACATCCACATTTTAGTTTCTTACCTGCAGGCTGTTGATTCATATATTTCATGTTTTTATTTTTAATGTGTTATTATTATAATTACATTATTTATTAATGTTTTACGATCTTTTTTTTCTAGCATCGTATTTTAAATCACCAGCTAATTTTGATATATGCTTTTCATCATCTAGCATTTGTCTATTACTACCGCCGTGAGTATTATCATACTTAACATCTCTTTTTAAATAACTCATATGAGCTGCATCATCTCTTTCTGTAGCTTTTAAATTACCTTTAGTAACTTTAGTTTTTAAATGATCATTTTCAAAAGCTTTAAAAGCACTTCTCATGCTAGGTCCTTCACCATACATACCTGGCGAATCTTTAATAGCGGCTTTTAAACCTTCGTTTAAATTTTCTTGATTACCAACTAAAGCTTTACTTGGACCATTGTACATACCTGGAGCATCTTCTTTGTTGTCTTCTTTTTTAGAAAAACTATCTCCTAAATCTTTTACGCTCTCTTGCATTTTTCTACTACCTTTTTCTATTTCTTCACCAGTAGTGTTTATAGCTCTGCTAGGGTTAGAATAAGCAGCAAAAGATCCTTGCTGTTGTTGTTGAGGAAATATTGGCGCTGGAGGCGTTGTAGTAGCCATCTGTTGTGGCTGTGGGTTAGGTACACCTTGTCCACTAGCTATATCATTAAACTGTGCGTTTCTTTGAAAGCTGCTAGCTGGCACTTTATTCATTGGTTGAGTAATATTAGGATCGTTAGTAAGTGTATTACTTTCTGCAGATCTACCCGCTCTGTTTGGCACTTGTTGTTGCTCTGCCATGTTTTGGTTTGGCTGTATCATCGGAAAGCCAGATCCTTTTGTTTTTATTTGTTTCATGTTTTTAATATTCATTTGAAAAGGTTGCTCACCTCGTTTAGTAAAAAATCCAGATCCTTCTTCTTCTTTAGGATTAAATTTATTCATAAAATAATCTCCAGTATTGTTTAAATCAAGAGGTTTTGACACGGGTAAATTAGAATCTGTTAACGATAGATTATTACCACTAATATTAACTTCACCGTTTGGACTAATGTTTTCTTTATTAAATTTTTTAGCTAAAACTTTAGAAGGTTCAACTTTTAAGTTTCTATAATCTTCAGGATTAAATCCAGCTTTTTTAGCTCTTTTTCTAAAAGCTTTTTCATCTTTTAGGTAGTTAAACTTATCTTCTGCTTCGCCTCTCTTTTCAGCTGTAATATCTTTAGTACTTGCGTTTTTTAATCCTCTTGCTTGACGTATCTTTTTATTAATTTCTTTTTCTTCAGCTCTACGATCTTGTCTTAAACTTTTTCTAGTTACGTCTTCAACTTTTTGATTTTTCTTAATATCATCAAGAAGTGGGCCATTAATATCGTTTTCAGGATCTGTATCGTCTTCCTTTTTAGGTTCTTCTATATTTTCACCATCAGCAGTTTTGTTGAATATAGAATTTATATCCGGCATTTGAAAATCTGTTGGATTAAAATTTCTAGTGGCTCTTTTAGGATCTCTAAAGCTTGCAAATGGACTTTGTTTTTTATATGACATTTGTTCTTGTTTTATCTCTGTTAGCAAAAGTTATAGCCTTAGCTGTAACTTTCCAAGAGTATTTATTATTACTCTCTAATAATTTAGTGGGCATATCTTCTTCACCTAGCATGATACGGTACATACGACTGATTAGTTGTTTACACTTATAGGAAACTTTATATATATGATATTTTTGGGTAGTGCGATTTCTTTCTCTCCACACAACTATCCACCCTTGTTTCAATAATCTGTTCCAGCGTCTATTATCCCAACTATATGAGTACGTACCTTTTTTAAAATCATCTTTGGTGAAGTGTTCTATTGCATCTAAGTATACTAATAGTTCTAAATCTGCATCAGTTAGACCACTTGTCTTACACGCCCACTTTCTAATAATTCTATAATGTTTTAGTAAGTTTAATTCTTTTAAATCTTTAGAAGTTAATCTTCTCACTATTTACCTTTCTTTGCTTTTCTATTAGCCTTTTTAGCTGCTTTTTTATTTTTTCTAATAGATTTTTTATCTGCTTTTTTATCTTTTCTAGCAGATTTCTTAGCTTGTCTTTTAGCTTTGCCTTTTAATCCAGAAGCTTTTATATCTGCTTTTTTACTTTTAAACTCATCTTTAGCTTCTGCCTTTGCAGCTTTTTTAGCATCTCTTATTTGACCTTTATTTTCCCTAGACTCTTGTCTTCTTTCTTTACCAGTCATATCATCCCTATACTCATTTTCATAGCTGCCTGCTATGTTTTCACCTTGGCTAAGACCTTCTCTTTCTGCTTCTGCTGCAGCTATTTCTTCTTCTGCTGCTGCCGCTTCTTCTTCTCTAGCTTTAGCTGCTGCTTCTTCTTCTTTAGCTTGCTTTCTTCTTTCAAAGTAGTCATCTACTTCTTCTCTTGAATAGTTAGTATCACTTGGTACTTCATCTTTAGGACCTAAGCTAGTCTTAGCAGCTTCAGAAGTATTAGGATCTTCTTTTATTTCTTCTTTAGCAGATTGTTCTTCTTCAACAGGTTCTTCACCAGCGACCACTACAGCAAAAGGTGTTTTCATTGATATTCCTTTTCTAAACGTCTGGGCAAATGACCCGCCTTTAAATTTTTTACCTTTTCGTAGTCTACTCATATCACAAAACTATTACTACATCAAATTCTTTGATGACTTTGTATTCTTTATTATTTAGTTCTATGTTGAAGCCAGACGACCTATCATAGTAAATAGCATCATCTGGTACTATACCTTCAACATTAGTACCGACAGCTACAACTGTAGCCTGCCGATACCTTATATCTTCTCTTTGTTGCTCGCCTAGTATTAGTCCACCTTCTGTTTTAACTTGGTTTTCTTTTACTGGATCAATCACTATATACTTACCTATTGCTTTCATCTCTAACGTTATTAATTACACAATCAGTTGATAATATAGTGGTTGCTACTGAAGCCGCGTTTATCAACGCGCTTTTAGTAACTAATAAAGGATCTATAATTCCGGCTTTTACCATATCAACCGTATTTCCTGTAACCACATCTAATCCTCTACCGTCTTCATCTGGATCTACATATTCTTGTATACCAGCGTTGCGCAATATTGTTTCATAAGGTTTTCGTATAGCACAATATAATACTTCTTCACCAATACTTTCTGGCTTTAAATTTTGAGAAGCATTTAACAAAGCAATACCGCCTCCTGGGACGATACCATCTTTGATCGCGGCTTTAGTGGCGCATATAGCATCTTCTACTCTATCTCTCTTTTCTTTTAACTCTATATCAGAATTAGCGCCTATTTTTACCGTAGCAACTTTAGCTTTTAATCTAGCTAATCTTTTTTCTATTTGAATTACTTTATTTGGATTATTTTCTTTTTTAAGATCTTGTTGTAACTTGCTTGTAACTTCTTCAATATTTTCGTTTGTTTCAACTTTTATTATTGTTTCGTTTTTGTCTGTTACACTACTTAAACATCTCCCTAAGTAATCAGGCTGTATGATATTCATATCATCACCTAAATCTTCGTTGATTAATTGAGCACCTGTTAACAAGCATAAGTCACTAAGTGTTTCTGCTTTACTAACACCGTATGTAGGTGCGTTGATAATATTTATCTTTATATTACCTTTTACTTTATTCATTGCTAAAGCGTTCATGACTTGTTTGTCAACATCTGCAATGATTAATAAACTCTCGTTGTTTTTTATTACATATTCTAATACTGGTTGTATTTTTCTAATGTTTTCAACATGAGATTCTACTATTAATACTAATGGGTTATTAAGCTCTGATATGCCTCTGTTTTTATCAGTAATAAAATTATTACTAATTAAACCTTTATCATATTGAACACCATCAATAAGCTCTACTGTTGTTTCCGGTTGGTTGTTTATTTCCATTATAACAACACCTGTCTCATCAACCATCTCAAAAGCTTGACCTATAGTACTACCTAGCTCAACATCATTGTTAGCTGATATTGTAGCCACTTGTGTAATTTTTTTGCCACTTACAGTTTTAGAGTTTTTTGTTATATACTCTATTGTTTTAACAACACCTTTGTTAATACCTTCTTTCATGGCTCTGACATCGTCTAATAAACTATGTGACTCAGCTTCTTTTAATATAGCGTGAGCTAGTATAGTAGCTGTTGTAGTTCCATCGCCCGCTTCTTTAACTGTGCGTTGAGCAGCTTGCTTAATCAACGTTGCACCTATGTTTTCTAGCGGGTGTCTTAGTGTTATACTGTTTGCTACAGTAACACCATCTTTTGTTATTTGTGGAGTACCCATGTTATCTTCTATTATAACACATTTACCACTTGCGCCTAGTGTTGAGCCTACAGCATTTGTTAGTTTCTCAACACCAGTTAACACTTGACTTTTAGCTGTCTCACCAAAAGCCAAGTCTTTAACTAGCTTTATTTCTTCCATTATATTTAATTAAATTATATTTATATGAATACTTACTCGAAGGTTTTAACTACTTTCGGTCCTTTGGTAAACTCTAGTTTCTTTAAATAATGTTCTATAGAGCTATCTATCGCAGACTCTGCGCCTGCTATTGTTTCTCTTCTAGTTACATCAATCCAGTCTTCAGAATCCATTGATTTGTATTCGGTTTGTAAAAACCCATTAGGCAGTTGAACAATCCTCCAGTTTTTCTTCTGTGTAATATGTTCCCATAGCTTAATGGTTTGCTCATTTGGTGGTGCACTAGACCACGTGTTAGTGCGGGTATATAAAAACGTCATTGTATTTGGTTTTAAGTTAAACGTTGGTTATTATATACTATCACTTGATAGTTCGGTTATTTAATATTTTTTCTTTTTAAAAGCTTTAGTTTCTTCTATATTACCTGGATAATACTTGTTAGTTATTAAAGAGTACTTAGGTAAATCGTATGTTTCTCCAAATTGAGTCCAATTACCATTGTCTAAATCTTTAGCAGTATAATAAGTTATGTCCATTATAAAGAAGTTGCCTAACTCGTTTTCAGGTCTATATATACCATTAACATAGCTTGTAATTTCTCTTGGGTGTAGTTGACAACATGGACATCTTTTTATTTCATTTACGTAAACACCTACGTCTAAGTCTGAATCAACTTTAAAATCACCACTTACTCTGCTACCATATACTACTATATCTAAATACTCTTTATCACCTATTATT
>Ga0098038_1000059_pt1 | contig 45403 bp, 52 predicted proteins | sample 5B_taG_FD_75051 | JGI IMG/M metagenome (GOLD analysis project Ga0098038, IMG submission 75051) | Marine viral communities from the Subarctic Pacific Ocean - 5B_ETSP_OMZ_AT15132_CsCl metaG | ecosystem: Environmental > Aquatic > Marine > Oceanic | place: Pacific Ocean | collected 2015-01-08 | reverse complement strand
GGAAATAATTGTCCAGAACCAGGTCTTTGTGGATCTGTAAATGTTCCTGAATCAGTTAATGTAACATTAAATAATGTTGATACAGTTTTTCCAACATATGGAGTTGCTTCATCACCCCAAGATTCAAATCCATCAGGAACATTGGTAAAATTACCCAACATTGATCCCTGTAGATGCTTTGTTTTATTAGCAAACGTAACAGGAGATTCTATTGTATGAAATGAAGTAATGCCAGATCCGAAATCCATTAGGTTGTCCTCGCACAGAATGCTATACCTTTACAAGAATTACTTGAAACTCCATCATATGTTGTTTGATTAACAGTATATGAAACTTCAATAATCTTGTATATTTCAGAAGCAGAAACTTCAATTGCATCTCCAGTATGGAATGTAGTAGCACCTGGAGTCACATTAAATGGAATTACAACATAATCATCAGGAAGATAATAAGGAACTGGTGCCAAACAATTCTGTATAGGTAATCCTTTTATTGGTTTATAATAATTAGCAGCCACTGGCATTTGTGTTGTTGCTGGTATGTCATTTTTATTTCCCAAATAATACCCAACATTATTACCATAATCAAATTTTCCACCAGTTGCTTTTCCTACTATACCACCACCATAAGCAATATCAATTGAAGAACTATCCCCTTTAAAATCATCAATTGTAGATTTATCATAAGAATTATCTCTGAAATATGGTTTTATTGTTCCACCATGTTGGTTATTGTTATTGTATAAATTACTAGAATAATAAGTTGCCATACTCATATCATCAGTGTTCGTACTAGTAGAATCTCTAAAGTATCCATATTCTGCACATCTTCTTAATGCGTTATTAGTATCTAAATCTTCTTGAGCTCCTGCATAACCCTTTGCCATATTTGTCTCAAATTTGATAGTTTCTTCAGCAGAAGAGTACCATACTGGACTGAAAGATGTAAAACCACCTTGCCAAACATGATCTAAATCCCATATTCCATTACCAATAACAGTTCCTTTATGGAAATACAATGACAATTGTGATATATCATCCCCGTTAATATTTTGAACAAATTGAAGAATATGAAAGTTTGGATCTTGAGGATCATTTGTATTTGCTTTCCAAACTTGTACCTTCAATGGATAAGTATTAGCATTTGATCCTGTTGCATACTCATATTGAGCATAGTGTGTGGTATCCCAATTAAATGATGCGTTATTTACCCAATCAAATCCTTGTACACCACCCCAACAACCTTCAGCAGTGATAGTTGTGGATGTTGGATTCCAATTTAAATAGTTCCAACTAACTCCTGCTCCTATCTGTAATTGGTATTGATTATCAGATTTTAATCTAATACCATAGTAAGTCTTACCATAAGTTTTATTAGTATCATTGTCAATTTCTAGAATTGCTGATTTATTTTGAAGATACTTTGTATAGAAATTAGTAGTACCACTACCAACATCCAATGCCTGAACACTAGGTATAGCATTATAAGCAGCTTGTTGTTGGGTAGTAGATGCATTGACACCAAATATAATATCATTTTCTGGTGTAGCACCACCTATTTGATTTCCTGGTATAGTAAATACTTCATCAGTAGTCCAACCTGCTGAAGATTCTGATTGAACTCTTACAGATTTAACAGCACCGAAACTATCTCCACCTACTTCTGTTCCTTTTCTAAAAACTCTAAATGTACATGCATCTCTACCTCCATTAGCAGGTACTTCATAATCCCAATAAGGAGAATGATAACTATTACTGCCCAAATAATTGTTTATACTTGCTTTAATTTCTATAACATTCTGCATTGCTTGATGACTTTTACATTGCAATGCATAATCTCCTTGAACCCATTGATCACAATCCCAATAAACTCTTCCAGTTTCTAATCCAAGATTTTGTGGATATGCCCTATAAGATACTCCTTGGAAATTAGTAGAATTTAATTCTCTAACATCACTATAGGTACCACCTGGGAAAGTTAAACTAGTACTTGTAGTATCAACTATAGTAAAAGGATGTCCAGGTACATTTAAATGAAATGTAATTCTATCTCCTTGTCTCATTGATACTTTAGTTACTGCAGGAAATTCAAATTCGCAAGTATATACACTAATATCTTGATTATTTGCAGGGGAACCAAAATTATGGTTACTAGCATAAGTTATTATATTAGTTTTTGCTATTGCATCAGATTGTGTTGGTGCTAACCTAATTGTATCAACATAGTTATCATTTGTTACATCACTATAACTATCAGGTAAAATTATATAATAAGTAGTACCAACTGTTAATTCTGGTGGTACATTAGCAGCATTACCATTAGGGTTTCTTAAAACAAATGAATCACCTGTTTGATAACCATCACGATGTAATCCACTAACTTGCTCTATATCAACACCATTAGATATATTAGTAGCAAAAGTGTGCTGTCCACCTCCAAATCCACCCATCCTAACTTCACCATTTGCGTGAAAATAAGCAGGAAACACAGCAGGTGTTAAAACATAATTACCACTTCCATTATTAGTTACTCTTATCTGTCTATATGCAACACCTGGCATTTTAATACCTTTACCACCACAATGTTGCCATTTTGCATCACCATATCCACCACCATTATATGATGTAGTAGATCCAGGAGCAAGACAATTAACAAGTACACCAGATTTTCTAGTACTAGATCCATGAATACCAGCATCTGCTAGTACTTGTTCTATAGCATTTAAAACATCTGCTTGATCCCAACCTGTATCTCCTTCAGTGCCACCAACGTGACGAACAAAAGGTGTGTTATTTTGTATTGCCATTTAATTATCGCCTATTTCTACGAGTGTTAGTTTTACTTGAATGTTCTGGGCAGAACTTGTTCTGTTAGTAACAGAAGCATAAATGTTGTCTGTCCTAGGATTATCATTGTTAAATCCTAGTACTGAAGGTGTTAATACTACAACTTGTCCAGTAGTTGTGGTTCTGACTTCAGCAAGTAATCCTGATCCTGGACTAGGATCATTACCTTCACTTCTATTGATGTCATTATCTCTAGAAGTATCATCACAATATAACCTTACCCAGGCATCATGTGATACTTCTATTTTAAATAATGCATAAGCATTGTATCCTGTTATATTTAGTTCTCGTGCCTCTCCTGTTGGCACTCCTATTGCAGTACCAGTAATATCCTGAATAGAAGGAACCCCACTACCACTACCACTTTGGGCACTTTCATTATGCCATCCCTGTGCAGCAGTATAAGTTAAAACTTGATCGTCTTGAAGACTAGCAATAGTTACATTTGAAAGATCTTGAAGATTGTTTACAAGACCAGATGCTGCGACACCTTGTGCTTTCCATGAAACTGTATCCCATACCCAGGTAATACCTGCAGTGGCATCATAATGGGTATCGCCATCTGATGGATTATTGGGGAGATTTATTGCCATTTTATTATTCTTCTGGGACTATTAAAATATTATATCCTTTTGGTTGAAGTGATCCAGCAGCACTTACAGAGGCACTTTGACCATCAGCAAGGTAGAATTCATCAACAAAACCAGAACCACCAGCTTGGTATCCAACTACATTTTTCACTTGTAAAGGAGTAGTACCACTACCACTAACCATATAGGTAACATGCTTACCAAAACCAGTAAAACTTTGGTTTGTTCCACTAGTAGCAGTAGCAACAGTTACTCCAGCAATGACCTGTGTAAGTCCAGAATTATATGATTGAGAGGGATTATTATAAAAGAATGCAATGATAACACGGACATTACCACCAGTGTTATTGGTGTATGACCAGTTACCTGTTCCTGCGTTTACTGTTGATGCCATAATACTTATTTATTCGTCTATTACTATAAAATTATATGTTTCCACAGAATTACCCCATACCTGGAACTGCTGCCCATCAGCAATATAACATTCCAATGGAATTTCTTCACCATCAGCAGTACCATCACCAGATGCTACAGTCATAGTATTAGTCATACTACTAGCACCACTTCTATAAGTATTAATTGCCAATTTTAACCCATAAACTTGTGGTTCATTTACAGGACAGGTCATGTTACCAATAGTCATGGTGTTAGTCATACCACTAACATAACCAATTTTTAACCAATAGATAAGAATTCTCTGATTACCACCAGAATTATTAGTATGTGAAACATTTCCTGTTCCTGAATATACTGTTGTTGCCATGTTATTCTGGTATTGTTAGTATGTTCCATGATTTGAGAGGATATGATTCATCGAGGGTTTTAATATCTATAGAATGTGCATCAGCAAGCCATACCTCACTAACAAACATACTTTCTTTACCAGACTTGTTACCACCTATAAATCCACCTTCACTACCTACAGCAGTTACACCATAAGAACCATCTGAATGGTTAGCACCAGTAATATATCTACCTGTTCCATATGCTTGTTGGTTGGATCCACCCTGTATTTGAAACACATAATCAGAATTGGTAGGTCCAAATCTCATTTTAATACCCTGTTGATTCCCAAAGACATCCGTGCTGCATAACACATGCCCTATAATCACACGAACATTACCACCAGTAGAATTGGTGTAACTAAAATTGCCTGTGCCTGAATGTACTGTTGCAGTCATAATGGTATCCTCCAACTAGATTGAAATGCTGGTATTGTTGATGTTGTTGAAAGTGTTGAAGCATCAACCCAATCCAATTGAGTACCAGTACTAGTTAAAACTTGTCCATTAGTACCTAATTGATTATCCTTATCCTGTATACCACCAGTAATTTTTACACCATCAGTGGTAGTTTTGATTTTCTCATTTCCAGCATGATTTAAAATACTCTCACCTGATAATTCAAAAATGGCATTGTGATCACCCACTGCACCAATTCTGATTTTTGCTCCTGCTGTTCTGTATGCTGGATCTCTATTATGTTCTATATGGAAATCACTATCAGAACCACAGTAAATATATGAATAGGTATCTGTATTTCTAATCTGAATCTTCTTGTCAGAAGAACCTACTTCAAAATAACTACTATCTTCAGTATCATTACCTACTCTTAATAGAGGAGCACCATATGTATTAGATCCTTCTCTTGTGTATGTTAAACCATCATCAGCATTTAAAGTATCAGCAGTTGCTGTTCCTAGGATTACTCTATCTGCTGCATTATTATTAATGGTTGTACTAGCACCAGGATCTCCTTGTAAACCTTGTGCACCTTCTAACTTACTGAAGAAAAATCTACTCTGTCTGTCATTATTCCAATCAATCTGCATACAAGTAGTAGCATCAGAAACCTCAAATTTAACTTTCTGTGTGGAAGTATCAGTAATATTAAAAACATATTCTACACTAACTTCATTGTAATGAGGATAGATCTGGGAGTCCATAATACTCCACTGTTTATTAACTTCAGTCCAACTTGTATTAGTTTCGGGAGTGTATGTAATTGTAGTTAAAACATTATCAGTTAATCTTTGAATCTTAATATAGTAAAGATGGCATACTGATGTTGCACCTTTAATAGCACCACCAGGAGCACTACCTCCAGATTGAGTATATCCAGTAAAGGTTAAACTTTCTAATTGACCACTAAATGCTGGTGTGTTATTAGAAGTTCCATCATACATTATAAGTTCTTGAGGTGAACCGTTTACTCCATATTGATATGTACCACCATCTGTACGAGGCATGAGAGCAGGATTATTCTGCTGACCATTAAAACCTAACCAACCATCACCATCATATCCAACTACAACTTTAACTACGTCTGTTAATTGCCCCTGTGTTAAGTACAGATAACTGATGTCAGCATGACTAGTATGCATTACTGTATATGTGGCACTACTACCATCAAATACATTGTCAAGATTTCTTGAAACGTCATTGCTATTCCATACACTAGTCCAATCAGTCCTGTAATAAGATACAGTCTCACTATAACTAGGTGCTGTCTGGTTAGCAGTTCTAGGTTCTCCTTGGCATCCCAAATATGTGTTATAAGTTGAATTGGTATATGCAGTAAAATTTGATGTGTATGTTATATTAGTAGCAAATTTACCTGCTTCAGCACCACTTGCTCTACCATAGCAATGTACTGTTGACTTAACTCTCCAATGTCCAGTACTAGGGAATGTAAATATACCATTCTCCTCTGTCATTCCATTACCAGACTTGGCAAATCCTACCTGCGTTACCCTACCAAAATCACCCAATTCTGTATCACCACGACCAATAGTGTCATGCTTACTGCTATATCCAATACGTCCAGCACCAGGTTGTCCATTAGCAACAGCAGATGGTGTGGCCAACCACCACATATCATGTTCTAGAGTTCCACCAGTAAAACTACCACCAGACTGTTCTACCCATTCATAGTCAGTTCCACTCCAAGAAAGAACATAGTCAGCAGTTGGATTGGACTGATTTAGGTGGGAATCGACATCAGTATTACTATACCCTGCGTTATCTACCCAAGCATAATCAGTTCCATTCCAAGAAAGAACATATCCACTAGTAGGATTAGATTGATTTAGGTGAGCATCAACATCATTAGTATCAAATGTACTACCAGTTGCAATAGAAATAACTCCATCATTAGCAATTTGGATACCAGTACCACCACTCTTAACACCACCTAATACTGTTGGTGATGCTATGGGTAAACTATAAAAATTTGATTGCCCAACAGCAACCCACGTACCATCAGTAAAGGTATAAGTAATGCCATTTACTGTAGTTTGTGTTCCTGCAGAAGGACTATTTGGAAAGGTTATTGCTGACATGTTATTACCCTATTTTTGTAAACGTCATTAAAGTATCACCTTTTGAACCATGACCGATAAAACCATTACATGTTGATTTAATTTTAAATCTGCATCTTTGTTGTGTAAAATCACTTATACTAATAATACTTTGTAGATTTAGATTTTGCTGTGTAGAATGATAAGTTACTGGGTCGGCTGCAAGACACTTAAATTTTCCTTCTCTTACATGATCCCAACTAGTTCCTGCATCATCACTATGTTCTATATAAGCATAAAAGAATCCCACCTCGTTACCATTACCACCTTCTTTATAACCAGATGAACCAAATCTGACATCAAAATTTACTTGCCACACACCATTACTTGGGAATGTAAATGCACCAGCAGTCTCTGTCATACCTGCACCTTTCACTGCAAATGGAGCAGGAGATCTAGCAATTGCAGTTTGTGTATGTGTTGTAACATCACCTATAATTACATCATTAAATTTTTGACTTCCTAATGAACCAACTCCACCATTACCTGGATATTGTGCACTTCCATAACCATCAGCACTATCATGAGTAAGGAGTTGATTACCTTCAAACCATTGATCTATTTCAGCAAATCCTAAACCACCACCAATAGCTTCCTGTTGATCCTCCCAGTCATCATCAGTATATGCAGGGTTTGTATTACCATCAGGTAAAAACTTTGATGGATATAAATCTTCTATTTGTGTTAATTCAGGATTTAATGATTTAATAAATGCCATCATATTATCTACAGATAGATCCTGTGCTTGAGACTTTGTTGGATCTCCACCTGCTTTATTGTTATTATAATAATCTAATGCTGCTGTAACATCAGCACCAAGATCTGTTAATGCTTTAGGAAGTGCAGTTTTCTTTCTCTTCCTAAATTTCATCTTACCTGCATCAATAGAGACTTTATGCTCATCTCCAACCCATAATGAATTATCTGACAGGAATAAGTGTCTTATCTTATATGATGCATTACCTAAATCATATGCTGCATTTGTTGTAGGAATAATATGACCAGTTAATTTTATTTCACCATCTACTTCTAATCTATTACTTGCACCATCATCTAGATATGTTTGTGCCAAATGAGGTGAAGCATCTACCCACTGTGTACTATCTCCATCATTATAATTAATCTTTAAACTTCCTTCATCGGTCTTCCACCACAAATCACCTGTAGCAGGTGTTGCTGGAGCAGTAAGACTCATACTTACATTAGCACCACTAGTAGGTGCATCAGTAAATTCAAGAGCATCTTCAGCAGCATTAACCTTTAAGAACTTACCATCTTGACCAGTAAAATCACTAGGTACATCTGATAATGTTAAGAAGTCAGAAGCACCTGCTGCTCCTGGATCTCCTGTATCACCCTTCATTCCTTTACGGAACGTACTGTGATCTGGGTGTATCGGATATACTGTACATTGTCCAGTACCGTCAGATGGTATGAACATACCAATATTAAAATAATAATCACCAGTACCTGTTTTTCTTAAATATGCAGATGCAGTAGATAGAGGATCAGTAGGATCACAATTTGCTCCTACCTGCCCCGATTTCCACCCTCCAATATCTCCTTGCTCCCAATTTTCATTATATGTCTTTACCCATATCTTATTACGTGGCATATCAATAACAAAGTGCCAATCATTGATATCTTCTCCTACAGTGTTATCATTAGGATCCCACTCATATCCATTATTCGGCCAGTCCCAACTAGTTCCTGATACAGAATCTCCTCCATAGTACCTGTCAGTAGAACTAACCCTACTAAAACTAAACCAATGATCAGTAGCAGTATTAGCACCGTTTATTTTATCTGATATCCTTTTACTGCCAGCATTGTAATTTGTTGGATCATTATTATCACATCTAGTAGTTTGTTTATCAGCAAAGTACCATCCATTATAATTGTCAGTACCATATGAGAATGTTTGAAGCATAAATTCATATACTTTATCATTGTCTAATTTTTCAAACTTGAGATCTACATGTCTATTAACACCAGTATTAGCAAATTCTGCTTTGATTCCAGATATGGCTGGTTCGAAATTTGGTGAACCATAAGTTACTGCTGTATATGTAGCACCACTAGTACTTTCTGATTGATCAAATACTGGTACTGATACCATACTTCCACCACCACCACCAGTTCCTGGAGGTGTTGCCCAAGTATTATCACCTCTCAAGAATGTTGTATTATCTTTTGTTCCTGTTGCATCAATTTCCCATACTGTACCTGAAGATGATACAGTTATGTCTCCTTTGTCTCCATCAGTAAGTGGAGCACCTGCTAGAGGTGGATTAGCATCTACCCAATAAGAATCAGGAGTCTCATCTGTATAATAAATCTTAAGTCTACCTTCTAATGAAGACCACCACATATCACCAGCAGTAGGACTAGCAGGTGCATTAGCACCAATAGATACAGTTGAACTGCCACCACCACCTGTTCCATTGTCAACAGCAGTAATTATTCCTTTAGCATTAACAGTAATATCTGCATTTGTATAAGAACCAGCAGTAACACCAGCAGCATTAGGTAAAGAGAATGTTGCTTTTTTATTAACACTATCCCAATCAATATTAAGATCACTAGTACCAACTAATTCTACAGATGGCACAGGATTACCATCATCTATAGATGGGTTTGATTTTAATATAACATGATTAGATGTACTTGTAGAACCTTCCAAAGAATAATTGGAGAAATATCCCCAATCTGTTCCATCAAAGAATTCCCAAATATCACTTCCTTCATTGAATCTTACTATAGCATCTGCTAATGCAGAACGTTCAGCAATAATTGATGCATTTAATGATGGTTGTATTGGTGTGTAGATATCTACATTTCCAGAACCAGAACCAGTAAAATCTGCACTTAAAGTAAGTTGAGTACCACTATCTATTGATAATATAGTTGTTCCTGCTGGTGGATTTGTCAAGCTACCACTATTAGTGGTAATAACAGAAAATGATTGACCTTGAATAATACCAGTAGTATCAGCCATTGTAACTATAGGAGAACCTCCTGTAGCAGTTACATTATTATACCTACCAATATCATTATTTAATGTAAGACTACTAGTACCAACTGCAGCATTTTGTGATATGTTACTTTGAGAACCACTATATGATAAATTTCCTGTGATGGTAACATCTTGGAAAGTAACTGCTGTAATTGTTGTTGCACCTCTAGCAGTTACAGAACCTAAAGTATCTGATTCTGATTTTAAATATCCTTCAGATCCATGATCACCCCAACTATATGCACTGTTCCAATTAGTAACATTTGTTTGTGTAATGTTTTTAATATAAGATGGAATAGTAGTATCAGTTGCCCAATCAAATGCATCTACATCAACATCTATAGCTCTCCAGTTACCACTTACAGTGTTATAAGCAAGAACTTGATCTGAATCAGGTGTAGTTGCAATATCAACATTATGAAGATGACTTAAACCAATGGGAGATCCACTTTTCTTAAAGTTACCTGTAACATCTATATCACCTGTAACATTTAAATCAGTACCATCAAAAGTTAATTTAGAACTATCTTCTAATGCACCAATAGTACCAACAATAGGTATTCTACCTGCAGTTAAATCACTAACTGTAACAGATGCAAATACACATTCAGCACCTGTAATATTAGCACCAGTATTACCAATAACTGTTCCCTGACTGGTAAATGTAGTTGAATCTATACCACCATCTATAACAAGTTTATCGTTAGTACTATCCCACGTTAATTTGCTTGTATCTATTAATTCTCCACTTGCTCCAACGATTACAACTCTTCCCTCTGTTAAATTACCAAGAGTAGCAGAAGTAGATGATATACCATCTTGAAATGTTGCTACTGTACTGAATGTTTTATATCCAGTAAATGTATAAGTTCCCTCACGAGTCTGATTCAGATCATCAGCAATCTCATTGATTTCTTGCCTCTGATCTTCTAGACTAAAATCTTTAGCGACATTTCTTAAAGTCATTTAACTAATTTCTTAAGGAGGGACTTGATCTCGGACATTTCTTCCTTCAAAGTATTTAGTTCTTTGATGGCATTCTGAAATTCACCCGAAAATGATTTAGGTGCTTTTGGAGCAACATTGATTATTGCTCCAGTGTTAGTATCTCTAACAAAATTCTCATGACCTTTAACTTTAAGATACTCCATTCTAATAAGAGGCAACTGCCCTCATGTCCTGTATTTTAGGAACATAAGAAGGATCAGATGTCTTCATAACAATCTTAATAGCGAAAGAAGAAAAATCTTTTAAACTATCAGTAGTATATCTCAACTCTTGATAAGAAGATTGTTTTTCATACTGTCCAGAAATACTATTTTCAGATGTAGCAATAATGTCTTTATTATCTGGACCACCATCAGCATTAAAATATTCCCAATCAATATCATTAAAATTCTCTTGTGATGCTAACAGTTTTGTCTTATAAAGAACCTTAACATCTTCAATATCTTTAACATTAGCAGTTACATAAACATTAACTGCAGTTGCAGGAGTATCAATAAAGATCTCTTTAGTAACATATTTCGAAATACCTGAAGTGTTAAGAGAACCGTCTTCAGGAACATAATCAACACCATTATCATATGCCATTGATTTAACTTCTGCAAATTTTGAAGTGTCTAAAGTAGATCCTTCAAAATCAATAAGTTCTCCCTCACGGAATATATCATTAATCTGATCACTTGTTGATGCTGTTCTAGCATAATCACTACCAGCAGTAATAGGACTTATGTAATTACTGTTAATAGGATTCTTATCGTTCTCTATAGTTAAAGACTTGGTTTTGGAATCCCATATAATTACCTTACCACTTACCTTATTATCATATTTCTCACTTAAATTAGATGGGTTATATGCAGTAACAGTTGATCCTGTAACAAAATTAGGAACCTGTTCAAATATACCAGCAGTAGTAATTACGACAGTATCACTAGATAGATTTCCACCATCTGATTGAACACTAAATGTTAGGGGTTCACCTACTTCAAACTGCAAAGAATTTTTAACTTTAACATAAACATCATTATTAACAACACGCAATACTTCAGAAGATGCTTTGGAATTTACACCAGAAACATTTTGACCAGTTGTTATATCTTGACTATTTCCACTAACTGTAAATTTATAAACTGGATATAATTTAATAATTTGATATCTCTTTCCATATCTATTTTCTGTACCAGTAGTATTCTCAACTCTATTAGATCCTAATTTAACAGAACTAGTTCTTAAATCAATCAAAGGAGATAAATGTGATTTAGTTGATGAAAGATCAATCTTATAAACTAGTGAATTATCAATACCATTAACGGTTTCATTAATACTAGAAGCAACAACCTTTTGATTTAAGAAGAATTGCTCTTCATTCAAGAAAGTAGTTTCTTTTGGTGACTGTGAATAGGAACTATAATTTGTAGTTGAAGAATCAACAGGAACTACATTTGTTGTAGTTACATAACTATCAATTTTTGTGTTAGATGTTTGTAAGTATGGAACCTGTGCATATAGTTTCTCATACTTTCTATTGTATGATGCTAGTACATTTGTACCACCACCAAAACCTGTAGTTGATGCTCTAGCAGGACCAACAACTGTATAAGTATCAATACCAGAGTTAGCAACTGTATAAAGAGTATTTTCTATATCACTAACTTCATAACCAGCAAAACTTTCTATTCCTTTAAAGTAAACTTTAGAATTTCCATCCGTTTCAAATCCATTGTCACGATGATTTATCTTAACTATATTACTATTGTTCTTAAACAATGCAGATGTTGCAGTACTATTTGCTAAAGCATATGTTTCTGCAGGGTCTACTGCTAATTTTTCATAACCTAATTCTTCGTTGGTTAATAGTAATTCAGCAGTTCTACTAATATCAAATTCTGCTCTGTAAAGGGTAAATTTGATATCTTCAAATAAATCTTCTGTCCAATTATCAACGTTTTGTGACTTAAATACTGAACCTAATAGTGGTTGTGTATTAACAACCAATCCAGAAGAAATATCTGTCTCACCAAGTCTAGATGACCATATCTCATACTCTGTTGTATCGCATTCAATATTAAGAGCATAATCTGTATTATCTTGTAGATATACAGGATAATTAAAATTAAACCTTGTGGGAATAGTTGAGTTAACTGTGGTATCTGTATCAACAGCAATACCCATTCTAACTGCTGGTTCATCTATAATAATTTCAGATTCAATAACTGCTCCTGTAGCAGCAGAACCTGATCCTCTAACAACAACTGCAGGTGCTTCTGTATATCCTCTACCAGATATAGCAACTTCTGCTAGATAAAGTTGTCCATTAGATACCTTAACAGATCCAGTAGCATTACTACCACCAGGTAATTGTGGACTCTCAACTGTAATAGTTGCTCCTTCATAACCAGAACCTAATGTAGTAACATTTAGTGCTGATACCTTACCAGCATCTTTAGCAATCTTTAAACCAATTGTTGCATTATTAGCATTATTATATTGTGTAACACTATTCAAAGTAAGATCTTCATTTTCTTGGAATGAAGTACCATTATGGTTACTCAATACAAATGTATATACTTGCTCGTTAGTAATAGAGATCCTACCATCACTAGTAGGTAATATCTCAAACATATTTCTATCATATACCTTGGAAAGAGGTCCAATGGCAAGTGATCTACTACCAGTTATATTCTCTCCAACTGTTAATGTTATATTTCCAGAAGAATAAACTTTAAGGAATGTATCTGGATATAAAGTAACTTCAGATCCAGGTAAGATATACTTTCCTGGTTTCTCACTATCTACATTACTCAAATAAACTCTTATAGGAATAGAAGTACTCTTCTTGGAGAAGAATAAGTCTACACCAGTAGAGAACATACCACCTTCAAAGTTTTCTACTTTAAATGTCTGTGCAAGTGGATTAGGTCTAGAAATATTTTCAGTATTACTATCAATCAACTGAACACCTTCATTTGCTTTGAAGAATGCTGGTGCAGTAGAAATAATAGATGCAGGATTCTCTGGTAAAATACCAGTTGCATAGAACTTAACTTCAGCATAAGCATCAACAGAATTCTTATCTGAATCTGTAGAACTAGAAGTGAATCTAATTGTCTTTATACCTGTTGAGAATCGTATTTCTTCTGAAGTATCATCATATTGAACCTGATTAACATCTCCACTCCAAGTAGTATTTTCTTTAGGAGGATTACCTGCAGGAACTAAAAGAATACCACTAGCATTACCATACTCATCTGTGATGATAGGTGTATTAAATGAAGTTAATGAATTACCAGCAACTCCAGTAAATCTAGAATCTGATAATACCCATCTACCAATATTTCTTTGCTCCATAAACACATAAACTTGTGTCTTTGGTTTTAATCTCTTAAGAACAAATTTAACTGGAATAGATCTTGCGAAAAATCTTAAAGAATCTGCAACAGTAATATTGTTAACAGTTTTATATCCAACACCTTTTGCTATTTCATTATTTTGAGGACTAATATTAGAAGAACTCGATACAGAAGCATTGTTAACACTAGATGATACTGAATCGGAATTACTTTCTGATAATGGATTTATATTATAGAAAGTTTTATTAACACCAACCCAATTCACTACAAACGAATTGTATATACTTGAGAAACTTTCTGTAGTATCCTTTTTAAGGAATATAGAGAATAATCCAGTATTATTATCAGTCAATAATGGTGCAACAGTACTATCATACCATTGATCAACATTAGGATTTAATGAAGCATCACCAAGATATTGTATAACAACAAATGGGTTAGGATTAATAATTTTTGTAGCAAATGCATTATGAGCATAAACTATATCAGTGTATGGAAGAGTAACAACATCGTTATTATTAACATATCCAGCAATATCTCTTTGATAATCTCTACTATAAATTTCTGTTAATTTAAAACTATCTTCCTTTACCTGTGGTCGTAGAACAGATTGCTGTGAATCAACAGAACACTTATAATCTATGGAGTTAAGATTACCAGCACTATGTGACTCATAATTATCAACAACAAATCCACTCTTAACTCTATCAATACCAAGAGCATCTTTAACTTGCATGTTTAATGCTTGTTGCTCTAGTATACTTAAAGTTGTGTAGTATTCTAATCTTTCAATTCTCTTCTCAAGTTTACCAATATCCTTCATTGTATAACGCTTATTATCCACAGGGATAATTCTCACATCCTTACTTGATCTAGTAAAAGCAGGGATATACATGTAATACAATGCAATACCATCCTCAATCATCTCTGGTTTAGATGGGTTTAATGAAGAATTACCTTTCTTGATTACAAAATTACCTTTGTTATTTAAAAATACACCATCAATCCTATCAAGATACTGTGACTCTGTAAAGGAAACAGTATATGGAAGTAACTTACTTGATGCTGGAGTACTAGAAACAGAACCACCAGGACCAGTAAAGTTGATATATTCAGTTTGAGATAATATAGAATTATCTTGGAAACCAGAAATGATAGCAGTGGAATCTACTTTAGGACGGAAATCAATAACATTTCTTAAATTAACAATACCATGAACAGTAGAGTTGAAAGATGGAACATTATCAGCAATAACACCATCTTCATGAACATACGAATCAACTGTTGAGAAATCACCTTGAGTGTGTTCAAAGTAATCAAAAGCAACAACAACTTGACCAGTTGGTGCTTGGAATCCTGGTTTTAATACAAGTCTAGAAACATCATAGAATGTATCTCTTTGCCCATCATCAAAAGTAAATCTATGTGTTATATCAGTACCTACAACTAAATTACCATTAACATCAACTGTAGGTGGTGCGGATGTAGATCCTTCATATATGTACTTAACTTTATAAACATCAGAATAAGTATAAGATTCTGTGCTATCACTATCATAATCAATACCTCTCAAAGGTATTACTCGATCACCAGCAGCAGTAATAATAATTCTCTTATTAGTTACAGAATTCTTTGTTTTTGGTTTTGCTTTACTTATCTCTAATGTTGCAGTTAATTTAAGTTTAGGGAAATTAGCAACATTGGTACCAAAATGATTCTCTGGGAAGGTTAAAGTTAAACTTCCTGATGATAAACCAGATGTTGGATCAGCAATATTCTTTGTCTCTACAAAATCTGGAGAGATGTAAATAATATCTCCTGTTTCAACACTAGTTGAACTACCCTTATCATGAACAGTAATTAAGAAATCATTCTCATTAAATTCAGAGAATCTCTGTGTACCAAAACCAAGATATGCAACGAAAGTTATATTACCTCCAGTAGAAGTACCAGAAACAACAAAATCTCTTCTAATATAGTACTTAATTTGTGTATCTTCTGAATTCTTAATTAAACTATCAATCTCTTTACTTCCTGTTGGGAATATTAATGTAGAACCAGTTCCACCAGAAACAGTTGGACGTAATCTTACTACTGATTCTGATAAAACATCATCTGGCAATGCAACATTTATATTAATTCTTGATTTATTAGTACCTTGTGGAATAGTCGCACTTTCAACTACAAAACGATTAATACGACCAGTACTATCATTAAATTGAATGATATCACCTTGTGTTACTGATTCAGCAGCATTAGCACTAAATCCATTACATTCGAGATATCTATATCCTTTAGTACCAGAGAATGTATACTCTGTTACTGCTTTAGTTTCTGAATAATTAGCATCAATAGTTTCTATATCAGCACTAAATTTACCAGAATCTCCAAATGTTGAATATAATGATTTAACACTTTGAGAACCATATGTAACTACAGTATCTCTAAACAAAACAGGTGTAATATTAGCACCAGAACCAGTACTAACAGAAACTGTTGGTGGAGTAGAATATTCTACAGAAACTGCGTCACGATTATTAATTTCTATTTTGTATAACTGACTTCCTGAAACACCAATAGAAATATCAAGTGATTCATAATCAATACCATTAATAGAAACTTTATCAGTAGATGAATAACCACTTCCAACAGAATTAACAATCAAATGAGATAGAGTATTTTCTCTAGCAATTCTTAAAAGACCACCCTCTTCACTAACAAGTGTTTCACCTGAAACAAAACGACCAGATAATGTTTTTACTACAAGACTTTTACCAGAAGAAAGAAATCCATTAGTATCACCTTCTACTACACCATAAGCACCACTCTGTGATCCTGTAATATACTTACCTGGTGAAAAATCAGTAGTAACATTAGTATCTACTAATAATTTTGTGAAGAATACTGGGTTGAAATATGATAGATTAAATAAACCACTATAAGGTTTTTTACCACCTGCTGTTCTTCCTTTAGATATAACAATATCAGTATCACTATTAAAACCTTCTGGTTTCTTTAATAATGAAAAATCTTTTGGTTTAGCAACACCAATCAAAGGAAGAATAGTTTCATTATAATCAGAAATCCATCCTATTTCATTTTGTTCTCCATTAGCATCATTTTCAGTCTTATAAAGTCTTCTTTTCTTCGATGTAATATTATCATCATACTCAACAAAAATATTATCCAAATAATCCTTTCTACCATAAACAATTAATTGAAGACATGGAGTAGTTGCAATTTCTGGTCTAACAACTTTTGCTAAACCAATTGTCTGTACTGATGCTACATCAGCTACTCCATTAGATGCTGTTCTAGATGTAATAAACCATATATTACGCAAATCAGGTGTAGAACCAGTTGGATTAACAATACTATCACTAGTTACAGAACTTACAATACCAGATTCTAGATATACAGTTTTAATACCATAATCCTTATCAAAACCTAATCCTCTTCTATCAATAGTCTGAATATAATCAGTATCTGCTTCAATATTATTAGAACCTACTGTACCATCATTATATGTAGAATTTAAATATACTGTTGGATATGCTGTTAGATCTGCTCCCTCTGCATTTAAAGGAAGAGTATTATAAACATTAGTAAGTGTAAAACTAGATAATCCAGTAGACCTAATAGTGACATTATCTCTAACTAAAGTATCTCTTGCTTTATCTACTTCTATATACTTCGTTTCTTTATTAACAATCTCGTATCCACGCACGTATGCTTTACCAGGACCAACAGTTGCTATTAATTTTTCACTAGCTTCAGATGGTGTTATGTCATTTACTGTACCAGCAGCATCCAATGAATATACACCATTATTACCATTATTATAAAATTCTCTTACATCAATATCAAATTTATCTACAACATAATCACCAGACTCATCATATGTTCTTCTAGAAAGAGTTTTTTCTAATAAAGAATAATCTGCTTGTTTAATTTGACGTTGTACAACACCGTTCTTAACAGTAAGAAGTTGTATAAAATTCTTATCTGGTGTTTCGTCATAACCATACTTAATAACTTCAAGATCTACTTTTAATCTATGTGCTCCTGGAGCAGCATAGTTTGAAGATCCGAAAGCGTTATCATATAAAGTAATATCTTCTTCTGGGGATACTAATGACTCTGTTACTTTAAATCCTACTTTAACAGATGGAGTATTGTTATATCCATCAACAACAATTAATTTAGCATTGTTTCTTACAAAAAATCCATTAACAAAATAAACACCTTCTTCAACCTTTACTGCAGCAGCATATCCCATTGCACCACTTTCAACAAAAGTGACAGCACCAGTATCAGGATTTGTTACAGCAACATTGGTAGGTAGAACACTACCGTCGGTTCCAACAACAAGCAAAGGAGAATTAACACCATCAACCACTTCCAGTGTTTCACCTTGTCTAAAAGTTTCTTCATCACCTGATGCACCAGCAGTTAAGTATTTGACATACAATGTATCATTATTATTATCTGTCTGTTTAGAGATAGAAAGAATAAGAGCAATTACACCAGATGATAATCCACTAACTTTCTGCCCAACTAAACCATCAATATCATATTTTTGGTATATGATTTCACCATCAACATTTACAGCAACTTCTGAAACAGAAGAAAGCTTGACAAAATCTAGTCTCTTGTTGAGACCAACCTCACCAGGAACTACTAGATCGCCTTGTTTAAAGCGATATTTACCATAACTTTCAACTTGATTCTGAAGTATGGATTGAAGTGTGTTTAATTCTCTACCCTGAACAGGATAAGAAGGTCTAAACAGGACTTTATAAAAATCTTTACTTGAATCGTAATCGTCGAAATAAGGAGCTGCTTTAATATTAGTCTTCTGTGGCATTGTATTATTCTACCGTCTGGTTTAGGTTAACAAAAATCAGAATTCAATGACTAATTTAATATCCTCGATCTGATCAGCAGCTCTAGTAATTAGTCTTCTGTTTTCAATGTATATTAGGTCTCCACTATTGTTCTTTACTTCTGGTCCTGCTAGACCATCAGTAAATGTACATCCAGATAATTGTGTGCCATCTGCAAGTGCAACATCAACAGTTCCAGGAGAAGCAGATTCATCACCACTAATGGTATTTCCTGCGTCAGAAGCAAATCCTCTAACAACACCACCATCTGTATGTGAGTCAGGTGACTGGAAATACTTCAACACTCCACTACCAGGTGTTCCTGGAGTAGGTGTAGGACTACCAGCATCTAATACCCATGATACAACCTGACCTTTGGCGGTACCACCAGTAACTGTCTGTGAAATTGTTTCATCAGGAATAAAGTCTCCTGTAGCATTAGAAATCTTAACCGCAAATAATCCATTAAGTGTATCTGTATCAGCATAAGCACCACCTGGTTTTAGTGGATCCTTAATAATACCAATACGACGGAAATCATTATCAACAGGGAAATCGCCAGCATTCTCAATAAATGTCAAACGAATGTTTGTCATTACTCTTTTTGCATTTAATTCAAGTTCTAAATCAGAACCATGTCCTCCTTGAGGTGAAATAACTGCTTCAATATTAGCGTTGCTTGTAGGTGTTACTGCTTGTGATGATGTTAAAGCACTATCAGTAAACAATCCAATTGCTTCTGTACTACCTGCAGTACCTTGTGGAACTCCAGTTATAATAGGTACACTACCATAAGTATATCCACTACCAACTGCATGCATAGAAACGCTATCTATAACGCCTCCAGAAATAGCAACAGCAACAATACCACCAGTACCATCCCCAACAACAGGAGCGTAGTAAGTAGCATTATTAGGTCCTAAAGCAGCACCAACATCTTTAACTAGTGCAACATCAATTGATCCATCAACTGCATTTGTTTCAGTATCAACTCTTGTTGTCTCACCAGATGCATTAATTGGCATAAAGTCTGTTGAAAGGAATGCCAATACATCATCAGTTGGAATAGTATAAAGATACTTCCAAATATAATCACCACTAGGTGATGTGAAATTACGAGTACCAGTATCATATGTTCCTAATCCAGAAGAAGGAGTAGTCATTGGTTCATGTGTACTATCTACACCTGAAGGATTTGCTGTACTCTCGCCATTATAAAGACACTTAAACACTTCATACTTCTGGTTCACTGTATAGAACTTCGCATTGGCAATAGTAGTAGCACCTGTAGCAGATGTAATACCAATTTGACCACCACCTGCAGGTGTGGAAGAATAGTTAGGTTTCCACATATCAAACTTTGGATGAACCCCTGTATCCCACTTATACTTTCTAACTACTGATCTTGCATGAGATGACGAAATTCTTTTGGCTGCTATGATATCATCATAAATATCATACTTTTCTCCTTGGTTATCTAGAGGTACAGGAGGAACATCCTCTCTAGAATAACGATAAACCCCAGATTGTGCTGTGACCCCAGTATCAGAAGCACCATCATATCCTTTAATTGTTGATCCTAATGTAGGAACAGCAGTAGGTAAAGGACCAACAGTATTTAAAATTAAACTTTGCGGTAATACCTTTAAAATTGTTGCAGTAAATGTTGCAGCACCCCAGTTAGCACCAACATATACAGATTGACCTACAGTGAAAGACCCACCATCCACTGAAAGTATCTCTAGATATGAGTCCCACGCTTGAGGTCTACCCACAAAGAAATACATTTTCGATCTTTGTGCGTCTTGATCGTCAGTTCCTTCCGTTAAGGATTCTAGAAACTGTTTCGCATTAAAAATTCTAAACTTTTCGGAAATTATAGCGGCCATTGAAATATATCGATACGGGGTTTATTTCTGTCTTATTTATATTTATACTGCGTCAATTATACTTACCTAGTGTTCTGAAGTAATCACCAGCAAGATGATCCTCTTCAGTAGTTCCATTAACTCCTCTCGCAGTAATAACAAAACGGTCAAAGTTAACAGTTCCATCATATTCAATAACTTCTTTACCAACTAGTAATTTACCAGATGATGGGAAATTTGCAGTACTACCAGTGATATACAGAAATGTATCACCGATATTGAATGCTTGATCTAGATTTCCACCTCTATCATGAATAGAAGGAATACCTGGATTAAACAATACACCACTTGATGTTACGGAACTATAATCAATGGTGTAGTTCTCCATCCAATTATTTGGATTTTGATTAATAGCAAGGAATGGATAAAATATCTCAAATTGTTCAATATTAATACCTGAAACATTAAACTCGCCGTGATCCATAAACAGATACTCCATAAATGTAGCAACTGTTGTGCCCAATTTACCCTGTGTGAATGAATCACCATTCTCTACAGGTTGCTCAAGCATATCAACCACACCAGTTTGCTGATGCATTGTTGATTGATTCTGATAAGTTATATATGAGGTGTCAAGATTAGGTCTTAATTCTAATCTGGATGCGGTAGATCCAGAAGAAGACATAGTTTTTGGTTCTGGTGGTTGTGGTGTTATAATTTTGGTTATAAACTGTTCATGTGCTTGGAATGTAGTATTCCGTACAGGCATATGCCAACGATGTAATGTAACCAACAATGATATCATTGGTGAAACAAGAGAAACCTCATGATTCAAAACTTCATGTTTCCACAAGTAATCTTCGGAACTTGCTCCTGCAATATTCGCTCCTGCTAAACCATTAATAACAATTTCAACAGAAGATTCAAAAGTATCATTCTTTCTAACAATATCATATCCTCTAGAGATAACACATCGAGGTGCTTTCTCATAACCGCTACCACCATCAATAAGAACAATATCTAAAATCTGACCACCATGAACTAATACTTCTGCTTTTGCTCCACCACCTTTACCGTCAACTGGTATAAAGTTAATAACAGGAGGTGTATAATAATTATAAGCAGTTGGATTTAGTAAAATATTATTTTTGAAGAATAAATCAAGATCTCTCTTATTCCAAGATAAAGTATTAATAACTCCATCTTTAACTGCTGCTGTTACAGTAAATCCTTCTCCATATACATCACCATTATATTCAGTTGCTTTAACTTTAGCAAAGAAACTATTAGAAACAGATTCACCATCATTATATTGTTTAGATTTTGCAATTAATGGTGTACTGGTAACTTCACGCCAATCAAATTCACCATCAATTTTAATCATATCACCTTTCTTAAGTGAAGGATGTTCTTTTATTATTTCTCCTTTGTATTCATAACTATCTGATATATCAGTAGTATTCAACCAAGGAATAATATTACTCTCCATTCTATTAAGAAGTCTTTCGCCTGATGAATTGGTATTATACGAAACATTGAAAGATGTTACAGAAAGTTCTAAATCATTACCATCTCCTCTAGTAACAAATATTTTATTACCATCAATATACTCTATATTGTGGGATCTCATTACTAATTGCCATTCTGTACCAGCATTTTTTTGAACTTCTATAAGATATCCCCAAGATTCTTTTACTCCATTAATAATTTGATAAGCACTAGTGGGAGATGAAGAATTAGGTCCATACCATGAACTAAATTCATCATATTTTCCATCAATAGTAATAGTAGTCCTGTTATAGAATACATCTTGTTCATGGTCAAAGAAAGTTAAAGTAGGTTCGTAATCTTTACCATAGAAATAAAGAATATTAACTTTAGCAGTTGTATATGAACCATCAGATTGCAAAGCATACTTTAAAGGTCTGTTGAATATTATACTAGGTCCAACAATTCTATATGATTCTAAATGACGTTGTAATACACCATTAACAAAAACATAAGCATATAAAGGATCATCAAAAGTCTTGACACGATTATTTTCATCAAGAATTAAATAAGAATTTGAAGTACTAAAAGGTATTACATTTTCATCTATATGTAATCTCTCGTATGATCCTACAGTGTGACCATGAAAATACTGTTCACCCTGTAATGAATTAGGTACTCCTTCATACAAATCTGCAAAATTCTTTGGTGCTTTCTTAAAGATCAATCTATCTGTCTTATTAGCACTAACAAATCTCCTAACAGTATAAGTATCTTGCAGCAATATAGCATCAAGATACAATAACAAGTTTTCATTTAAATCAGTTTTGACTATAGATCCATCTTCATAATATAAATCAAAATTCTTTTGTCTTCCGTCAAATTGATCTGATATATCTTTTAATCTCTTTAGATAACGAGCGTTATTAGTATCTTCTCTAAATTTAAATGCCTTGCCATAGAATAAAACTGAAGGAACAACTACACCCTCTTCAGTTCTTTGTCCTAGTGGTGCCTCATAAAATTTTATTTGATTTCCAGTAACACGATATGTTCTTATTGGTTGTTGTACAATACCATCAAGAGATATCATTAACTCTTGTTCATTATAAGGTGTATAAGCAGATCCTGTTGCTTTATCAATAATAGTAAATTCTTGAGTACCAACACTCTGTCCTGTATCACTATCAAAAACACCATCAAATGCTGGGGATAGAGTAATCTCTCTAACCCTAGTCATAGTCTCATCAAATGCATCAACAGATACAGATCCGAGACCCCTTCTAACATTAATATTGGCAGAACCTATAATAGTTTCTGTAATTGTTCTAGTTACAGATGATGATGTTATTTTAGGTGTTGGGATACAAAGGTATGTTGTTACATTCTGAATATTCTGCTGTACAGGATTCATTCTATTAGAACCTTCCGATTCCACATAGACTTCACCAAACATCTTAAATCCAGCAGGATGTGTGGTATCTTTTAAAGCATTTCTCCACTTATCAATAGGAGTTCTGGATCTAATTACATACGAATAATCTTGATAGAAATTTGAATCAGTAATTCTTTGATTTAATGAACTAACTTTTCCTCTGTCAGATGTAAATTTACCAATTCTACTTTCTCTTGTTGTTATTACTGGTTTGAATGAAGATTTTTTAATAGAAACAATAGTAGCAGTTCCTCCACGTTGTCTATTAGTAATAGGATAACCTTCCCTAAAGACTCCATCAATTTTCTCCAATCTTAAAATGTTTATTCCTTTTTTCCAACCAGTTTTAGAAACTACACCACTTGCTACAACAACATTATTAACTTTCTGTTCTACAATCTCTCCATACTCAAAAGCATCATCATCAAATCCAGATAATACAAATGTACTTGGTGAATTGAAAGAAGGAAGTATTGATTTGTCATTATGATAATTTGAACCATACCGAACAAACCTAACACTATCTGGTTTACCTATTTCTTCTGATTCAAAGTACAATTTATTGCTGGTTTCTATAACTTCTATGAGAGGAGTATATGTATAATCAGATCCACCATTACTAATTTCTGCTTTAACAATAGCACCATTTTTAACTAACAAATCAATAGTTAAACCACTACCATCTCCAAAAACAATTGCTTCTGGATTTACATAACCAGATCCACCATTAAGTAAATTTAATTCAGTTATTTTACCAGTAACAATATTCCTAATAGCATTAATTTGTGCTTTATTATCATTAGCAGGTACAACACCTTTTATTATAGGTAAAGTTTTATATCCAAATCCTAAATTATCTAATGTAACAGTAGCAATCTTACCAATAGACTTTCCAGTATATCTCATATCACCAGTTCCATCATATTGTGGAACTGAATCTAAATTATAAACAAATTTATCAGGAGTTGTGTAGGTTATAGTTTTATTACCAGCAAGAGGATCTTCATTAACACTCAAATAAGATCCACCAGTATCAATATCTTCAGTAGTTAAGAAATAATAGTATGATATGAAATTAACTGCTTTTCTCTTTATATCACCAATATTAGGACCATATCCCAACCTAATTCTAATATTAGAACCAGTATTGCCAGGTTCAATTAGACTTACTTCTTTTTCTTCAGTGAATATATTATAATTTGGACTAGTTGAAATATCAAGATAAGAACCAAGCATTGAAGGATGACTAGTGTCAAACTTATAAAAATAGTACTTTTGAATCTGTAAAACTGGATTAGTTTCAAAGTTAGTGTTATCTGGAGAGAATTGTAACTTCTCTACCTTATCAAATGCTCTAGATATAGAGACTAATTTTGCTGGTGTACTGTGATCTTCGAATGTAGAAACATCAGTAATTCTTAATGGATTTGTAGCACCTTCATTAACAAAATCAAATGCTATTAACAACTTATGTGTTTCGGTATTATATGAAATAACTCTGGGGTCATTTGCTCCAGTACCAAATATTTTATCATTAAAAGTAAAATTATATTGAGGATCATTAAAAGTAACAGGAACACCTAATGAATGATTAACAATATCAGTATTATTATATCCTCTCTCAAAAGAAACTTTTCTAGTATTTTGATCAATAGAAAGTATTTTAACTAATTCATTATTAATTTTTAAGATATCTCCATTAGATAATGAATAAACAGTATCTAATACAGCATCAGTTCTTTCTTTGCCCAATCCAATACTATTAACAACCAACAATGGTATCATAGGATTAGGTGCACCAGTTATTTTTGTAACAGACGCATCAGTGATAGTTAATATATCATCTTTTCTGTATCCAGAACCTGCATCAGTAATCTCTAGAGATGATATATTATTAGTATCTCCAATAACTATTTTTACTTTTGCTTTAACAACATCAGATCTAGATTCTGTGTAAGAACTAAATTCTAATTCTATATCAGTATATGTTCCTGCATCATAACCACTACCATATCCTATTAAACTAGATGAACCAATACCAGTATCATTAAGTTTGCCATTATAATTTACTGGAATCAAATCCAATTCTTGGAATTTTTTACGTCTTACCCAATATGTTGATTCTGTTGTAGTTGCATCTGGATCAATTTCAATATTAACAACATCACCTTCACCCATACTGTGATTACCATCAGTTTCAAGAATAGCAATATTATCTTGAGAACCTATAATAACAATATCTTTACTTAATTGTTTGACAAAACTTATCTCTGTCGCTGCAGTATTAGATATATCACTACTCTTTAAAATAGTTTCACCTACAGAATAATTGAGGTGATCATTAAAATCACCACTTTCAACAAGGATACGAACAGAATTTTGATTAGTTGTAGAAATTAATACTTTACCTGTAGCAAAAATATTATCTGTATTTGCTTTTTCTACTAAAGAAATAGTAGCATCTTTTGAATATGTACTGTCTTGAGATAATAAAAGATTAACAACATTAGAACCAGAAGTGATTAATTTATTTGAAACACTAATACCACTAGTTGATATATCTGTTTCTGATTCAAACTTACCCTGAACGTTTCTAATAACGAACGAAGTTTCTTCTGTCGTATCACGCAATAATTCACCCGAAGCACCAGTAGATGCTTGAGTTATAATATCACCTGCAAAAGAATATAATGGTGTTACAGAAGTAAGAATAGATGCTTTTACCTCTACAGATTCTATAGATTTGACTGGTTTGCCGTATGTTGATGAAACAACCCCAGAAGCACCTTCACCCCCTGAATTAGTATCATCTACATATATCTTCGATCCAACCCCATAAATGGGTTGTGAGTCCTCTGCAGTAACACTGGAGACAGATCCTTCAGATACATTCTCGATAATAGCAACTTCATTCTCTCCATTATTATCTGTACCCTCAATAAACAATCTTTTTGATTCTGGGGGTATAGAATCTTGCTTAACATTATACTCGTAATTTGATGCTACAGGAACTGAATAAAAATTATTTCCTACAATATGCGGAAAGACAGAATTGTTATCTTTATCGATAGTTATATAATATGCATAAACACCTTGTGGATACTCTGGTGTAACACAAAATCTACCATTGTTCCTATCTAATCTTGTTTTACCAGTTAGAACATTTGGAATCCACTCATAATCATCAACAAATGTTCCCATTGGATAGGGACCAGTATCCTGCACTGGACCTCCTTCTCTGGATGCTTTAAGAGAATATCCAGTACTCATCCGAACAATAGTTGAATCCTTATCAAGGGGATCCTGATGACCATACGGACCATATATTGGGTGTCCATCATAAGCAAATCCAAGAATAGGAGAATGAACAAGGGTTTGTGTTTCTTCTAGTGTAGTTGCTGTTAAATTATCACCTAATCTATAACGAAGTCTCTTTGGATTACCAACAACACCATAAAACTTCTCATCAAGATTATTAGAAACAACTAATCCACCATTATCATCTAAATTCTGTGTGTTATCATAAAATCTATTCTTAACCCACTCATATATTGTTGATGTAGCAGTAGCACCACTATAAAGAGCGTCTGGTATAACAACTACTTTAATATTTTCTTGAGTATAAAATTTACCACCATCAACTTTAACAACATCGATAATTTTACCTTCTGTAGAAATTACAGCATTATATTGGGCAAATCTTCCTTTACCATTATTATCAGTTATAATAATTGCTGGTGGAGATGAATAATATTCCCCAGCATTAATAATTCTAATACTACTAACAGAACCAGATGTAACAACTGCTTGTAAATCAGCACCTCTACCTGAAACAATTTCAACAATTGGTGGTGCTGTATAACTATCCTGTGAAATAGATTCTACGGAAGTGATAAAATCTCCAGTAAGTATTGCTCTTGCCTTTCCAGATATACCATTAAGTAAAACAAATGGTGGTTTTTGATATCCCGATCCACGTTTAGTGATACTAAATGAAGTAACTGGACCAAAACTAATCAATTCATCATCTTTTACATTATAAGCAATAGTACCATCAACAAAAACACCAACATCACTCCTAGGAGTACTATACACCTCTGTTGTAGTAGTTACTGTTTTTGGTATCATCTTAAGTAACTGTGGATCAGTTAATGTATCTGATACGTTTGCAGGTAAAATATCTGTTGAAGGATAACTAGAAGTTGCAATATAATAATATTGCTTATCCTCATATAATGAAGAAACATCAGCAATATACTCACTCAAACCCGTTGCTATAACTGGGTTTAGAGGGACTGCTGGAGAGACAGCATTTACATTTACTTTCCATCTATAATTTTGTGCTGATTCATCATAAAGAACAGGATCTCTTGATTCGAACCCTGAATTGGTAACTTGTACCCTATCACCTGCACGAGAATAAGGTTCTACCTTATCAATATCTAAACGAGTTAATATTCCGTAGATTAATAAAGAAACAAAACCATTAGGAGTTTCAGCAAGTGCAGTAGAGTAATTATATACTTTATCTCCTACACCATGTGCTTGTGTAATAGTTCCACGTTCTTCTATAGTAAATTGTCTTGCGGATTTAGAAGAATATCTAATTTTCTCACCATTAATAACAATAGTACCTTCATTGTCTTTCCATCCAAAGGTAGAATCAACAGTAATTAAATCACCTTGATTATTTGTAGCACTAACTACTTTATCTAATGTAGTTTGTTGAGGAATAACAAACTCTCCATTCATACTAGATGGACTTATAATTAAATTAAAGAGTCCTGTACCAATTTGTACAACATTTTCTACAACTGCAGAAGCATACGGAAGGTTTGGTAAATTCTTATCTGCTTGCTGGATTATCTCTTCTCCAAGCAACCAATTCACATCACCAGATAATACAACTGCTTGTAGTGCATATGTACTATCCCAATCAGAAGTAGAAACTTTTAATGTATTATCTTTAGGGTTATAAGTTGTAGGAACATCGTCTGCACTCTTTGATATGAGAGTATTGAAGATGAAGCGAATAGATTTATCATTTCCCTTTACTTTATAAAAGGATCCGATATTTTTAATAAGAGTTCTCTTATCTACATCATCTTTTAGATATGCTTCAGGGAATGAATCTAAATATTCCTTCTCAAATGCCTTTGTAAGGGCATATAAGAAAAGATGACTCAAGTTATCTACATTTACCCCAGCACTATGTTCAACAGCAACAGAAGACGAATAAACGTCATCTGTGTACAAATCACCTAATTTAGTATTTCCACTAACTCCTCTAGAAACTTCTGTTAATGTATTACCATCTCTTTCTTTATAAAACAGAATTTCATCATCTATTTTAATATATCCGTTCCTTTCTGGGAATGATGTCCCATCTTGTAATATTACTTGATTAACTGTATCACTAATTGCAGCAACTAATGTGGATCTTTCTTTCAGTAAATGCTTCTCATAATAATCCACATCACGATAATTCGTGATATTTGCTATAATATCCAATGGTTGACCAGCAGATTCTAACTGCTCATAATAACCTTCTAAAACTTTAGTAAAGTTCTCATATTCAGCAGTAATAAAACCTGGCAGTTGATCTTCAATTAAAGAAGAGATCTGTGTATTCATTTACTCTGGATATACCGCAAATTTGCTGTTCGTGATATCTACATCTAGATAAAGACTTCTAGTAGCAGAAATATCGTTATTTTCTGGTTCTACTCGAACCTCAATTTTATTATCGTAAAATGTTCCTTTTATGATAGTCAAATCATATATCTTAATTTCACCTAGAACATAATCAATATCTCCAACATTATCATTAACCACAACTTTATCACCAGTTGCAGGATCTATTCTATATAGTACTATTTTACCACCCCTATCTTCCATGTACACAACATAATTTGGTTGTTCGGAAATAACAAAACCAGTACTACTAATAACAGATCCATCACATGAATTCTTAAAGGAATTCTGGAAGCACAACTCATAAAAATAAGTAGAGTTAATAGCAGGATAAAAATCCTTCCTCATAGTAACAGTAGTTGTATTCGATGTTATTGACGCATCAGTTTCATCTATTACACCAACATATTTACTATGACGATATTTACCATTAAATTTCTCTGTCCCAGACAATTTAGAATAATCAGACACAGAAGTAATCACTTTTGATTTTATATCTTCCGCAAACTGATTAGTCACCCTTGTGTTATAGTTAATTCTACTGCTTAACTCAAGATAAACAATAGAAGGGTCTATAATATCTGCAGTAACAGAAGCAACAGAATAATCCTTTAATTGCTCAATAATTTGTTGTTTAGTAAAGGTAGATAATTTAGATCCACTATTTGGTTTGATTACAATCTTTACCTTGCCAAATTCAGGATATCTTTCCTCTTCACCACCATAAACAATAATGTCAGAGACCGCAGGGTATATTTTACGTACTATCGCAGAATAATCTGCTGCTGTAACTGCTCTGTTCTGTGTTGAATACAGTTTTGGAGCATTAAACTTAATCTTATCAATATCTTCTATTGCTGCTCCTCCAGAGGCAGCAGAAACAGTTGTAATATTTGATACACTTATTGGAGGTGAAATACCATTTTCGTCTTGTAATACACCACTAAACGTAAATGTTGATGCTCCATTAGTAGTTTCACCATTAGTAATCAAATATGTTACTTCAACAAACTCATTATTATCTAATTTACGTCCAATTACTCCATCACCAAAGAAAAGTTGATACTGTTCATCTAAATTTTCATCAACATAGAAAATATTATCTGTAGCACCTATATCAATAATGCTATTCACTTGATTAAAATAAACAAATGAGGTAGCATTCTCTTGTGGAAAAACTTTTACTCTAATTGTACTGGTATCTGCTCCAGAATTTGTTAACTTAAACTTTTGTTTGGTGTTTGCAGTTTGAACTGTATATGAATCTGTAACTAATGTACCTTCATACAAGGATACATTTTCAAAGATTGCTTGGTTATTTGCAACAGGAACCTTATAATCTTCAACAACGACATATTTGTAGAGTTTGTCGTCAAAAGATGTTACAAATCCTGTTCCTTTTTTGAGAATTATTATAGAAGGTGCTGTACCAGTAAAGGTTACATTAAAATTAACTACTGCTTCTGGTGAAACTACTGATTTTGGTTTATAACCTAACTGTTTTGCTATAGTGATTACGTTATCTCTTAACGTAGCAGACTCTAGAAACAGTTCATTTACCACCATATTAGTGTTAAATGCTGTATAATAAGTATTATACGCTAAAACATCTAGTAAATTACTCCATGTTGAACCTTCAAAATCAAAATCACTAAAATCTGTCTTCGCTCGAAGATAGTCCTTTAGCGAAGTTTTAATATCTATAAAGTCTAGATTATTTACTTGCGTATATTTCATTGAGTTCTCTGAAGCAGGAAGTTAATCTCTTGTGGAGTATCATCTTGACGACCAACAATTTCATATTCCAAATGAACAGTAAATGAATTCTGTTCAAATTCAGGTTCCACTACCAATTCAACAATACCAATTCTTGGTTCGTAATTTCTAATAGTTGTTTTTATCTCACTTTGTATTTGTGCTGCTACACCAAAATCTAATGGTTCAAATAATAATTCAGAGATTCTAGATCCCAAATTACTTTGGAATGGTCTTTCACCAGGTATAGTCAACAATAGATTTACAACCGATTGCTTCACTGCAGCATCTTCCTTTGTTACTTGCAAATCACCAGTAACAGGATGAGGCATAAAATTTATTTTTAAATCCTTTAACGGAGCGTATCTCGGCACAACAACACTATTTTGAGTTATTTATGCACACTATAGAAGGTATACTTCAAAAACAACTCCTCACCTGCCTTTATAGGTCTTATAGTCTTTATATAGTACTTGGTATAATACTTGTTATCAACTGGGTATTTCACACAATTAGGATCATCACTATGATTAATAAAACCGCCTAATGGTGTACGAAATGTTTCCTTAAATAAAATTTCCAATAAAATATGAGATAGACCAAGTTCGGTATCAACAGGGATATCTTCTTTAGCGAATATCCCTTGACCTGCAACTTGACTATCTCCTATATGCAATGCATCTGGCAATGCTTTATAACTCAACGACCTTGACCTCTATATCTCTTCTTTGCTTTATTTCTTGATGTAGCAGAAAACTTTGAATGCTTTCCATATCCTTGTCTAGATTTCTTTGGATGTGGTTCTATAGTTACCAATCCATTTGAACTTGTTCTAATTCCCATGTTTTGTATTTAAATAAACTCCCGATGCTGGACTCGAACCAGCGACATAGTGATTAACAGTCACCCGTTCTACCAACTGAACTAATCGGGAAGGTAGTGGGTGGGAGGTTGGATTAATGTGTACCAACAAGTAAGGGGCATTGCTACATTAGTAGATTTTTACCTTACTGTCCGAGACCCGACTGGTAAGTCGATTCACGTTTTCAACGTGCAGCACCACCTGTGTCTCGTCACCTTAACTAGCCTTATGCCAGCAAGTTTGATTCAGTCACTCCCGTGTCAAACCCGTCGATTCAACATAATAAGTATAACACCATGTTCCTACCTTGTCAACCCCTTAAGTATGTAAGTCCGTGTTTACTGCCAAATGGTAACTTTGGAAAAGTATTGAACGATAGACTAACCCTATCTGATTTAGAACTATTTCTTGGAACAAAATGTGATGTATTACTAGAAAATAATATCAATTGACCAGGTACGGAAGGATAAGTAAAATTGGGAGCAGTACATGGATAATATGTATTATCACCTTTTTTATTAGGTAGTATTCTTACAGAAAAATTATTTTTAATCAGATCTGATTTAAAAACTATAGGAGAACCTTCATTTTGATCTGATGCCAAATAAAAAACTCCACTTATAAAACTATTTGCATGATAATGTTCTGGGTGAGATTGATCAGGTTTGTTTAAATTTACCCAAGACTGCTGTAGTTCTATTTCATTGGTAATACCACTAACATTATTAGCATATTCATGAATACAATCTAAACAGAATTGTTTTAATTCTTCAAAGTGAGGATCATCTAATATACAATCAGTTTCTGATTTTAAATTACCACTACTAGGTCGATATTCAATATTAGAAACATGTGATACAAGTTTCTCCATATCACCTTCATATTCGAATACCATTAATGGTGGTATTTGAAACATATTAATAGAATGTTTTTTCATAATATTTTATTAACCAACCATTACTCTTTCATTTCCTGATGTGATTGTTGACCCTCTATTTAATGCATCTCCTTGTCTAGCAACTCCTTTCTTCTTAATCATAACTCTTGTTGATCCTCCTGTTATTATATCCATATGAGGAGGGTCATCCTTACATCCATGAGTTGCCGCCTTTCCTCCTATCGTTGCAATTAGTTTTTTACTGACAAATACATTGGTATTTCCACCTGTCTCTACTAGAGTAGATGGTGGATTGCACGGTCCATGACCACTTGTAGTACTTCCGATATGTGCTATAGGTTGTCCCATCAGAGTTTCGCTCCCATTTCAGAGTGCCGTAACATTTCCTTTATATTCTTACCCCGTATTCTCCAATACACCTGTATACAAACTACAGACACAATGATAACAAATACTAGGAAAGTGTCTAATATATCAACCATGTTCCTCCACCTTCCTCAACCGTATCTCAACATCATCTAAAAAATCAGTGACCTTTTCGTACTCGGTACTATTCGGTCTCCGATACATGAGCTGAGGTTGCTTGAGAGTTTCTATCTCTGCTTCCAGCAGGTTTATCCTCTCCTGCATCTCCTCCATCTTGTTCATAATCAGTTATCTCTCGTAGTAATTCAAATCTTTCATCCTGCTTACTGGGGTTCTTAAACTGTTCCCCTGCACGTTGCTCGAATTGATCGCAGAATGAATCGAATTCTTGCAGTACCTCTGCTTGCTTATTTAAGTAATGATCGTAGTCTTTCATAAGGTATTCCAGTGCGACTCTATGGGCGTTTTTTTTACTGGGGGATTTTTTTATTTTCCCGTATTTTTATTTATAGAGGTCGCTGGGAAACGTTTATAGCTTAGAAAGACGGTACTTTTTTCGCTCGGCGTTCGTCGGGGTATACATTATACCCCAATATACTGTCATTTAACTGTTATTAACTGTTTCCCACTATGTTATAAACATAGTCAGCAAATTGCTGTAGTCTGTTAACATCTAGTGGGTCTAATGTCTTATGTAATGGTAACTTACTATTGCGTTTTCTTGTACTATTTACAACAAACGTGTCGAACGAGTTAGTACTATTAAAGAAACCAAATGTGTTCTTATTTACATCAAATTGTCCTGTAAATATCGCACTAGGTAATACTTTATCAGATGTAATTGCATGATGTTTTCTTATATTTTTAAACTCATCAACTGCACGTATTAACATACTCTTATCAAGATAAGTTTTGCACTCGATGATAAGAACTAGTTCGTCTCTTAAGTATACATGAAGGTCAACTTGTGAGTCATTAAAATATTCACCACACGGGGAATATTCTCTCTTATAATCATTATGTTTTATCACTAGGTTACTATTAACTAACATGCAAATCATCGTTGCTATTTGTTCATATAACTTACCTGTAGTTCCTCTTACTTTTCCCCCTGCATTTTCCTCGTTAATGTACTTTAACTGTGCATCAAGTAATGTACTATTATAGTGTGAAATTACGTTTGTAAAGTCATACTTTGTCATGGTGGAGTTTGTCATGGGTTTGTGTTAGATAGTGGGTGTACAGTTGTTGTTACTTAACAGAATAATAATCCTGTGAGTATAAGTAACTGATTGAATGATCGTCTTCAAAACCTATAAACATCTCATCGAAAGATTTGCTACCAAACTGTTCATAAGACTTGCAAACTTCGTCGTAGATGTTGTTAGTTAGCGGTTGCATGAGTTTGTGTTAGATAGAGGGAAAGATTTGTGTTTGATTGTTGTTAGTGGAAATCTGAAACATTCCAATAAGTATAATCAAATGATTGTGAGGATGGGCGTTTTGCCTCTTCGATCTCCTTCTGGACCATGCGTTGAGCAAATGAGACCATATTAGGAGAGGCGAGAAAACCGTCACCACGGATGAGTTTTTTGTTCATGTGTTAATTATAGACAAAAAAAGAGACCGTTTAAGGTCTCATTGTGCCACTCTTGCAAGTGGTTTAATTAATGTCAACCTGCCCCAAAGTCTATTATATAAATCAGGGCAGTCATCTTGTTCGAAGTCGGTATCATCGTAGATGCCTAATTCTGCAACATTTCTGAACATATCGAGGAGAAGATCTCTCTCCTCGTTGTTAAGTTCAAGTGTAAATTCGTCGTTAGTTAACATTTAGTGAGAGTGATTAGTGAATAAGAGTTAAACAGTTTGCAGTGAATCTTCATCTAATAGTATCATTCCATCGATGAAATCTGTTGTTTGTCCGTTATAACTAACGAACCACTCAAATTTCTTTTGGAATACTCTTGCCCCGTATTTGACCTCTTCAAGTAAAGCATTAAGGCGTGACTTCGTAGTCACTGTCTCATATCCGCAAGAATTGAGTTTTAATGCTCTCGTTGAGTGGTCAAATGTAGCAATTTGATGACCATGTAGGAAGACCTGACTGCAATTTGTACTCTCATTGAAATTGACTTGAGTGTTTGATCCTGCCCAGTCTGACTTATTAGAAAGAGCGAAGTTCATTTGACGTTCAAGTTTTCTCATAGAATGAAATCGAATCGGTTTGCTTTACTCTTCTATTATACACATAAAAAAACCCCTTTTGGGGGTTTCTGTTACATTCTGTTGTAATTCAGGGACAGTTTAGAGACCGTCACAGTATTCGATGACTGCCTCGATGTATTCCTGATAGGTTGCAAACCGTGACTTGAAAGCATCGGGAACCTCTCTGTTTTTATGTGCCATACAGTTGGAGTTGATCTCTTGAACTGTGTAACCCTTTTCAATGAGAGAAGGGAAAAACTCTTTAAGGTTTGATTGATTCATAGGGACAGTCTAAACGATTAGGGCAATAAAAAAAGGCGTATGTAACGCCTTTGTGATAATTTGGAGTCAGTTGCTAGACTGTCCATGCTTTGACTGTTTTAACTGCCTCGGCGTGGTACGGTTGTACTGTTTTGAATCCTGTCTTAAAATCCTTGATAAGTTCTTGGATCTCAAAATTGTGAATCATCCAACGAGTCTTAATATCTTGCATGTAGCGAGAAGGACTAATTAAACGGGCAGTTGAAGGACGCTTGAGCGTTGTAACCTTTTTAACTGCCTTGCCACTCTTAAAGGTTGTGACGGTAACCTTGTTTTCCACAGGTTTTTCCACAGGTTGTGGTTTGGTTGTGGATAACTTGACTGCTTTTGAGATTGGTGTCTTTTTGGCAGTGCTTCTGCGAGTCCTTGTCTTCCTTGTGCCAGTTGTGGTTTTGGTTGACTTGGTTGCAGTAGTAGGCATAAAAACGATTGTACGTTTGAACTCTCTAATTTTAACAAAAATAAGACCTATTTCCTGAATTTTGTTACACTATGAAACAATTTGGGTCACTTTATAAACTGTCCTGTGGAAAACCCACTCAATCACTCGCCATTGTATTCTTTATACTTAAACTTCTTATCTTGCTTCTTATGTGATCTATTATAATTGGAGATTGAGTGACTATATGTCTCTAACTCATCTTCAATTAGATGATCATTGTTATTAGTGTGCAATTTACGTTGTTTCCTTGCCATTACTATAATTTGAGTACTTATTATTTATTAATAGTAGATAAATCTTCTATTATTTGTATTTTATTCTCTTTTATTGCAATATTTACTAATTTACCAATAGATTCACTGTTTTTAACACTTTTTTCGACTAATTGTTCGAAATTAGTGTCTATAACAGAGTAATTATACTCTTTTGTTGATGTTTTCCACACAATTTTGACAATTGGTTGAGTAAAAGTAATCGATTCAATAGCAGAACTATCAAAGTCCTTAAATACTCTTTCCTTTAATAACATGGTTTTTATAAAAAGTGATTTATTTAAAAATCTCATTTATTGAGTTTTTTAAAAAAGTGAGTTTTCTCACTTTCTTATAATACCAGAAACCCCAGTTTTTGTCAAGTCCCCTGTGCCAATTTCTGAAGTTCCACACAAGACGTTGACAATCGGGTGAGACCACGCTAGGACAACATAGTCTCCGTACATTCTTAATGATTAGTACACTAATACTATATTTTTTAATACATTTCTAATCATTTAGAGTTTTCCACAATTTGGTGTTAACCTGTGGAAAACGTGTTCTTATGATGCCTTGGTATCACTAGGGTGTATGTCTAGCGGAGATTTGGAGTGAAAGTCATAATCTATTTGTATTCTTTTATAGTTGTCACCTGATGAGTTTGATATAGTATATGTTGTTAATTTACCATTTAATGATGTAGTTATACCATGTAATTCATTCATTAAGTAATCATATAGTTCTTGAATTGAATCGTTATGTTTGTCTATCTTCATCTAATTGTCTCCTGATGTTATTCCAATACTCATTAGTATTTGTATTAGTTTCATATAGTTGTTCATAGTCTATTAGTTGTTTAATAGATCTTATTTGTTCACTTGTTAAATGTACTGTCATGTAATCATCATTGTATAGGTAGGGTGTATGATCGGGTTGTATTATGACTTCCATAATTCCTCCATGTAATTAAGATTTAATACTACTCTACGTTTAGTATCAGTAGATGAGACACCAGCATGACGTAAATGACCATCAAATATTAATATTCTATTTGCTTTAGATTGTACTTGTTGTTTGTTATGTTCAAAGATAGTATAACCATTGTTAGTATTAATATAGTATATTGCTATCTTATACTTTGGGTATTTTGTTTGATCTATATGATAGGGTGATTGTTCAGGTTGTTGAGTAATAGGACGTAAGTTTAATTTACATCTCATTATCTCTTTTGGTTTAATCTTAACAAATAGTGGTGTAATCAGTTGAGTATAAGGAGAGTCAGGTTTAAATGTATGTACAAATTGATAATTAATAGGAGTTTGTTCTACAATATAATCATTGTAAAACCATGGAAATCCTCCTGATAGCAATAGTTCTTGTATTTTATTGAATATATCTTGTGGTAGATAGTCATCAATTATTTCAATTTGTGACATTGTATTGACTATCTTTTAAATCGTTCTTTAAGATAAGAGTATAGCACCTTGACAATTGATTTGATGGGATTACCTTGTAATTCATCAAACAATAACATATTTAATTTGAAGGCATAATTCGCCTCATCTATTAACATGCTTGTTTGTACATCACTCATGTTTAAATCATTGAGTGATTGTCTATACTTATCTTTGTATTCTTTCATGTTAGGTATATCAAACTCATAGAATTTGAGACCTTCAGTTGTTAGATTGAGTGCATTTTTAGCAATGTTAGATAGTATTTGTCCACCAGATAGATCACCCATGTATCTTGTATAATGATGAGCAACTAATAGATATGGTTCTATATTTTGTATTCTTTTAACATAGTTCTTTGTTGCTTGAGATGGTTCTATCTTATCTCTCCACATGACACCATAATAGTATCGTAGATCTTGTTCTAGTTTGTTAGTACGATTGAGTAGTTTATCATGGAGTGGAAAATCATCTAGTTTTTCTATTTCTTCTTCCATTGCACGATAAACAAAATAGAAGTTAGCAGTTAATTGTTTGTAGTTATCTCTTGATACTACACCTTTTAAAAATGATGATACAAACTTTGTATTCTCTGCTGCTGAATGTGATACTTTCGTACCCTCTTTAAGTTCTAATGCTAATGTCATGTGTAATTGTGGATACCAATACGTTTATGTATTAATGGTTGATAGTTTTCATGTAATTCACATCCTATGTAGTCTCTACCTAGTGATTTTGCTACCATTGCAGTTGTACCTGAACCCATAAAAGGATCTAGTATAATATCATTGGGTTGACTACCTGCTTTAATACATGGTTCAATCAAATCAGGTGGAAATGTTGCAAAGTGACTACCTTTATATGGTTTGTTAGTTATACTCCAGACTGATCGTTTATTCTTTGTTGGATAACTCTTATTCAGTCCTGAATGTGGTTGTAATCCTGTACCTTTATTATGATACTTGCCGTTAGTTCTATCTCTTGTACCCCAATCTTTTGCTGGTTCTTTGATACTTTCATTGTCATAATAGTATTTCTTATTCTTACTTAAGAGGAAGATATACTCATGTGATTTTGTACATCTATCCTTCACACTTTCAGGCATTGGATTAGGTTTATGCCATATAATATCTTGTCTTAAATACCAACCATCATTGCGTAATGCAAATGCTAACATCCATGGAATACCTATGAGATCTTTCTCTTTTAGTCCTTCTAATTTATTAGCACGTTTAGCACATTTGTCTGGTAAATCTTGTTTATTATTTGATACAGTTTGTTGTACTAATGCTTGTCCTTTTCCAGGACGATAGTTATAATAACTGTCACCAATATTCAACCATAATGTACCATCATCAGTCAATACATTCTTAACTTGTCTGAATACTTCAACTAATTGTTGTATGTATTCTTCAGGACTTTGTTCTTGTCCTATTTGATTATCTTCTCCACCATAGTCTCTTAAACCGTAATATGGTGGAGATGTGACACACATTCTTGCTGAATTGGGTAAGAAACCACACAAGGTCTCTCTACAATCACCATATAAAATTGTGTCTCTCATTTGATTATATCCCATATCATTCTCACTATCATCATAGGTATTATGATATAGTAAATCCACATCACCCACATACCAAATTGATTATAGGCACTACCACGTTTATAGTTACTGACTGGTGGAATATTTCTTTTCCACACATCACTTGACATATAATCTTGTTCTTTAATCATTAGAATTGTTTAGGGTGAGTAACAACATCACCATGAATCTCTCCAATGTCATCTATATGTGCATGGTCAATCGATTCAATATGTAAATGTTCTAATGCTTGTGCTATTCTTTCAAGACTACTTGCAATTCTATGAAATTCATCACTCATAATAATCACCTTTAGTATAACATGGTACACCTGCTGGATCTAACCATTTTGTGTACTCTAAATCCTCAATTGCAATACCAAATTGTACTTGATTATCACACAAGTACATATCTTTATAACTGTGTTTGTATTCATCAAACTTTTGAATACGACAATCAGCAGTATTATTCTCTAGTGTACCATTGGTAACAAAACGATATGGATACCGTTCATGTATAACAACTGTGTTACTCATTGTCTTGCCTCATTGTAAATATCTTCTAATTCATCCTCACAATAGTAACCAAGTACATCTTCATTCAATTCAATTTCAGGATTTAACCACTCAAAGAATTCATCTGCAATTGCCATTGCATCATCTATTCTATCATTTCTCATTAGATACCTGAATCTACGGTGTCTGTTCTTCATAATAGTATCAAATTGTCTTGATACACTTGTTTGTTCACTAATAGCACTCATTTGATCTTTACCTCCAATTTGTTATTTAAATGGTCGTAAGATATGAATTCATACTTATCTGGTAATGCTTTTGCTACACCTCTTGCGAAGTCATTAGCAAAATAACCATGATATTTCCAAAACAATTGTAACTCTCTGGTAGAGATACTTTGCTTTGGTTTGACCTTTAAATTGTCATCAATTGGTTCAAGTAGTTCAAGCACATGCTCGGCAACTACATTGTAACGTGATCTGCTCATTGTGTTTTAGTGAATGAAAATGGATTTAACACTATTTAATATGAGACTTCTATCTTACTGTGTTATTATAACACTAAATGAATGATTTGTAAAGATAACCTCCAGTCCATTCAGCATATTTTAAACAATCATTTCGAGATTGTTCATCTAATAGGTTATAACGTACACCTTTTGCTGGTGACTTATAACTTGCTGGTTTGAATACATCACCAGTCTCTTTATCAACAAAAGCATGAGTAGATTGATCTCCACGAGAATCTATTTCTAGGATCTTGTGATACTTTCTACCAGTCTCAAAGATAAATGACACTTTAGTGATGCCTAACTTGAGCATCTCAAGTCTTTCTTTGGTAGATTTACTATCAGGTCTTGATATGAGTGTTTGCTCACTCAACCTAATAGAATGATGTATGTAATGGTCTACAAGTGCGTTACAAAGCAATGCAGTGTACTTTAACACAGTAACCTTATTGGATAGTTCAGTCATTTTTAAACTCAACTTGCTCAACTGCTACAACTTCACGAGTCTTATCAAAATGAGCATCAGCAATTGCCACTGCTTCATCATATGATTTTGTGAACTTGCATGGTTGCGTGAAAACAATAAACATAGTAAATGAATTGTGAACTCTTATAGTATAACCACAAAGAGGGGGTTATGTACTATTTGGTGGACACTTTGATTAGTGGCACACACAGACCCTCCTAGGGGTCTCTCTGTGCTATTAATAAACATCTAACTCCTGTGGGAGATATTCTTCAGCATCATACAATAACTCATTGGATGCTGATCTAATAATTGATTCTCTGTAATTGGGATCATCAAATACATCAATTACATTTGATCCTTCATAGTCTGGGTTCATGTAGAATGGTGGCGGTGGTTTCCAGTTAGTAGTTCAATTTCATCAAATCTTATGTTAGGTACTACTATCCTAACTTCTCTTCTTCTCTCACTTGAGTTGGGATTGTGTATTCTTATAGTAACACAATCATCACAACTAAATGCTATCTCTCCTATGTCATCTCTGTATTTAACCTTCAGACCTACGGGCAACGTATTGTTCGGCATTAACTCTTTTAACTTCTGTGACGGTTGCTTCAGGGTAGAGTCTTGAGACAATGAATCTGGCATGGTCGTCTGTATCTGCTATTATGTAGGTATCAACGGATATATTACCATATCCTATCGGTTCCCAGTCGTAGTCTTGTAGTAATGTTACAACGAAACAATTACCTTTTTCTACATGATAATGTAGATCATGTATCATATCAGACTTAACAGTCGTAGCATTTGTTGTGCTGGTCATTGACTTGTTGATTTAATGATGTAATAGTTTGAAGCATCACAGTTTCTTTCTTCTTAAGTCTCTCTACTTGAAATTGTAGATCAGCAATAAGATCTTGATATTCTGTGATTAGTGCTTGTTCAGTAGAAGACATAATTGCCTACTATTTGAATGGACAAGATATATGTATAACTACATAAATTCTGCCATATAATAGTCAACTGTCACTTCTTTCTCTGCTGCGAGATCTTCAATTGCTAGTTCAAAACAATCATCAATTGATAGTTTACTCTTATCACTCTCTGATAAGTTGTCTCTGTCGATTTCTTGTGCCATGATGGAAAATAGTTTGTTGAGGTGTTCATCAGTAACATTAATCATTATCATCCTCCTCTACATCTTCACCTATCTTAATGGTATCAAGTGAGCGTAAGGCATACATCATTTGTTTGATGTCTCTTACTCTATAACTCAATGACTCTTGATCTTGTATTCTTGTCCTTGCGAGTTGAGATGTATCTCCTAACTCTAGGTTGATAATCTCATCAGTATAGAGATGAATCATTTCAAGTTTCATAGTTTACCTTTTAGATTAAGAAAGTCACCTTGACGTTTGAATCCCCACTTGTCATAGACTACGGGAAATGTCTCTGCTTTGTATCGTAACTCATAGAACTCTTCATCTGATAGTTCCCAGTCTAATATCTTACGAACATTAGATGCGTTACGACACTTGCGAGACTTGAATAGTTTCATCTTCCATTTCTCTTCAGTCTCTTGAAATGTTGGGGGAAACTCTTTATATAATGCTTGAGCATTGATACTATTGTATCGCTGATTGTCGTAGTGTTGTGAATAGAATTTGGTCACTTGTTTGCCTCCTCCTCTTTCTTTGCATAATAATTATCAGTCACAGACTCTAATTCAGCAAAGATCATATCAATATCTTCTCTAAATTCAGGGTCGTAAGAGTAATCATCTGAAGGGTTAATGTATCCCTCCATGACATACAGTATAGTGGAGATCTGTCCACCTGTCAAGTTTAATCGGTGAGTTGTGTTTTCGTAAGTCATTCTTTTACCTCAAGACCTTTTGATGTGAGTAGGAAATCGTATTTGCGTGTGACTAATGCTTGAATAACATCAAGTAGTCTAGGTACTAATGTTTCGTTTGTACCTTCATCTTGATAATAATCATCCCACTCTGATACATAACCAACACAATCTTCATCATATCCACCATCAATATATGAGGGTGCATACATTAGACTGTTGTCATCATCAAAGAAGAATGTCATACCAAAGAATTCAGAATTAACTGTGACTGTTGGTTTCATTTTAATCAAATGCAAAGGTAACTTCAAAGAAATCAGTAAAATCCTGATAGTTTGTTATTTTAAGTGGACATTCATTTAACCACTCCTGAAACTCTGAATAAAGTTCTTCTTGTTCAGTTCCAGTTAAGGTAGCATCAAAATCAATCATTCAACCTCCTCAATTTCGTAAACATCATAATCATCATCATCAATAAATTGCCAGTCAATACCTGATGATCTGGAGATTGACTCTGCTTCAATCTTGTCGTATGCTTCAATGTAAGCAACGTAGTTTGTTACTCTTGAAGCAACAATTCTGTATTCTTTTAGTTCAGTCATTGGCAATAGTGTCCCATACTGAAATGTACAATCTTAACCAGTCTCTCTGGTAATCAGATAATGCTGGTTCATCACCTATAGTAGCAGTATATAGTATATCATCTGCACTCGCCTCTGGTAGGTCATGTAGAGTGCAGAAATCAACTAATACTTCTGATAATAGGTCGAGTCTGTCATTAATTGCCGACATTGTGTAATTTGCGGTGGAGATCGTATGTAGTATAATTTGTTATATCTCTCTCATACTCATCCAATCTATCCCAATTCTTTGCTAGATTCTTCTGAAATGTATTCAATCGGTCATCAATGATCGCTTTGAGTACATCAAATTCATGTTGCTCTAGTGATAGTTTTCTCATACTACTACCTCTGATTTAACATTGATCTTCTTGAAAGTCTCAATACATGTAAGTGCTTGAGCGTAAGTCCTGAATGAGATCTTTCTTGCGAATTGCTCATCTGGGAACCAGTAGCGAAGTGTTGTGTTCATAATAAAGAAGAAAGACCTAGGGGATGTTAGTTCTTTTATCGGTTGCGAACCGAGAGGCACATCCATCTCCTCGTTTCCATACTGTTAGTATAACAGATTTGAATGGTCTGTAAACCAGTTAGGGGACAGTTTGTTTACTGTCCTCCATTAGTGAGTGAATACCCACCATTAGTGTAAGATCCCATCACAGTGTCACCATGACGTACTTCAGCATAACCATACTCTTCAGATAGGTCAAGACATAAACCCCAGCAGTCATCAAGATCAACAAATGAACTGTTCTCAAATGATGCTGAAGGGCAATGAACTGAATACCTCATGGACTCCTTTGTTGTTTACTATTCTATTATAATGCGTCTAGGTCACTGTGCAACTTTCTATGTGCCACTTTGTTGACTGTCACACCCTCTGTGAGAGGATAGCACAATTTATCGTACAATTCACTGCACTTACCATATTGTTCTTCAATAATGGTCTGTTCATCCTTACCTAGTGCCATTAAAGCACTGGTAAGGATACGCAATTCATTCTCTGATAGTACCATTGAATAATGATAACCTTTATCATCTATTAGTATATCATCCATATATTACCTCACCATGTATTGCAGTTTGTACAAACCAGTCTGCCATATCAGCATCACATACATTATTCTCTGGGTTGATTATATACTCATACACCATTGCTCTTCGATCATCAGATAGACCAACTTCATTAACAGTTTTTGCACCAGCAATCTTTACAATTGCTCTTTCAAGACAATCTTTAGTGAAGTCAAACTCTGACTCTTCTTCAGCATCATGTATGGTAGCAACCAACTTACCATCTACTGTCTTGTAATCTAATTCATCTGCCCAGTAGTTACAACCGTAACCTGCCATCTCTAAAATACCATCTAACTCTTCATCAGATAGTGTGTATTCAATTGTCAATGTTTGAGTCATGTGTTTGCAAGGATAAGAAGTTTACCTAATAGTCTAGCATTTAATTGTGCCGTATCATCATCTATATATGTCTCACATTCATTTCTCATCAATCTAATGAGTGTCTCCCACTCATCAGACATCAGATTTGTTGCTGGAAGTGGGAGTGCATGACCCCACGCATATTGATCGTTTTTCATTTTAACCACTTTTCATCAGTTGTTTCTAATAGTTTACCTACCTTATACTCATATCCATCACATCTTTCAACCTCTTCATAATGTTGGCAATGTTCAAAATCAGATGCAATTCTCTTTGCTTCAGTTTTATTTTCTGCACCAACTGTTACTGAATAATATACAACTTTCTTTGC
>Ga0098038_1000058_pt1 | contig 45599 bp, 58 predicted proteins | sample 5B_taG_FD_75051 | JGI IMG/M metagenome (GOLD analysis project Ga0098038, IMG submission 75051) | Marine viral communities from the Subarctic Pacific Ocean - 5B_ETSP_OMZ_AT15132_CsCl metaG | ecosystem: Environmental > Aquatic > Marine > Oceanic | place: Pacific Ocean | collected 2015-01-08 | reverse complement strand
GCTACAGGAGCAGCAGGAGATAAAGGTGCTACTGGTGCTACAGGACCTACAGGACCAACTGGACCTACAGGACCTACAGGACCTACTGGACCTCAAGGAGACAAAGGTGCTGCTGGAGACAAAGGTGCTACAGGTGCTACAGGACCTGATGGACCAACTGGACCACAAGGAGATAAAGGTGCTGGTGGTGACAAAGGAGCTACAGGAGCTACTGGACCGCAAGGACCTCAAGGTGCTCAAGGAGCTCAAGGAGCTCAAGGTGCTACAGGACCTGATGGACCAGATGGAGACAAAGGTGCTACAGGAGCAGCTGGAGATAAAGGTGCTACAGGAGCTACAGGACCTACAGGACCTGATGGACCTGCTGGACCAACTGGACCACAAGGTGACAAAGGAGCAACAGGTGCTCAAGGTGACAAGGGTGCTGCTGGAGACAAAGGTGTTACAGGTTCTCAAGGACCTCAAGGTGCTCAAGGAGCTCAGGGAGCTCAAGGAGCTACAGGACCTGATGGACCAGATGGACCTGCTGGACCAGATGGAGACAAAGGTGCTACTGGAGGTCAAGGACCTCAAGGACCTGCTGGAAGCACAGGACCTACGGGACCTGCTGGACCACAAGGTGCAAAAGGTGCTGGTGGTGATAAGGGACCAACTGGTGAACCTGCTGGTTTACAATTTAACTTTGACACAAGTACAACAATGGGCGACCCCGGTTCTGGAGAATTTAGATTAAATAATGGAACAGCTGCAAGTATTACTGCTGTATCATTTTCAGTTTTCGACCAGAACGCTGGTTCAAATACATTATATGACTATTTAGACGCATATGATGGTTCACCAACAGATATACGTCTTGTATCCATGGAAGATAATACTGATTTTATAATTTTACAAACAGATGAATCTACAGCCTATCAAACAGATATGGCTAATACTCATGTGTTTATTACAATATCATCTGTAAAAGCTAAGAGTGATACCTCGGTAAGTAATATATTCTCATCAGGTAGAACAGTACAGGTGACATTCGCAGCCTCAGGAGCTAAAGGAGCACCCGGTGGTACAGGACCTCAAGGTTCACAAGGAAGCACTGGACCTCAAGGAAGCACAGGACCTCAAGGACCTGCTGGACCAACTGGACCACAAGGTGGTAAAGGTCAGAAAGGAGAAGAAGGTTCTGGCGGTGGCGGTGGAGGTAAAGGTCAAAAAGGAGACCCCGGAGCTACAGGACCACAAGGTGCACAAGGTGCACAAGGTGGGCAAGGAAGCACAGGTTCTGCTGGAGACAAAGGAGCTACAGGAGCTACAGGACCTCAAGGACCTGCTGGACCTAATGGACCAACTGGACCACAAGGCAGTAAAGGTCAGAAAGGTGAAGAAGGTGGTGGAGGCTCTGGTTCTAAAGGACAAAAAGGTGAAGTCGGCGGTACAGGACCACAAGGACCTCAAGGTGCTACTGGACCACAAGGACCTAGCGGAACTGGACCAACTGGACCACAAGGACCTCAAGGTTCACAAGGAAGCACAGGAAGTGCTGGTGGTAAAGGACAGAAAGGAGCTGCTGGAAGCACAGGACCTACAGGACCTGCTGGACCTACAGGACCATCTGGCGGTGGTGGTGGAGGAAGTGCACCAGTATTTAGTGCAGACGGGTCTGCTGGAACAATAGATTCAGCTGGAGGACCAATCAATGTGATTAGCCCAGCAGCAGGACCAATAACATTTGACCACCCACCAATGATAGGTGCAGGTGTACCACAAGGTTATTTAGCATTTGTTGCGTCAAATGGTACTACATACTACGTACCAGCATGGGCGCCATAAGGAGTATAAGATGGAAGAAAAGGAGAAAATAGAACTACTGATTCGCATGGATGAAAGGATTAAAAACATTTACAACAGAATGGACAAGTTCGAAACCCTTTTCACAAATCATTTAGCGCACCACGAGATGTGGGAAGAAGATATTAAAAGACAAGTACGCTGGTTGGTAGGTGCAGCTTTGACAGCAGCTACTGGAGCTGGCGCATGGGGGATGATGTAATGGCAAAAAAGAAATCAAAATCAAGAGTAAATGAAGCAGGTAATTATACCAAACCCACTATGAGAAAAAGATTATTTAACAGAATCAAAGCAGGTAGTAAAGGTGGAGCACCCGGACAATGGTCCGCAAGAAAGGCACAGATGCTAGCAAAACGATACAAAGCTAATGGTGGAGGCTACCGTTAATGGTTAAGAAGAAATCCCAAAAGTCATTGTCTACTTGGACTAAACAAAAATGGGATTATATTTCCAAGGCTGATAAAAAGAAGCCTAAATCAAAGAGGGGACGTTATCTCCCTAAGAGTGTTAGAACAGGACTAACTAAATCTCAAAAAGCAGCTGAGAATCGTAAGAAACGTAAAGCTGGTGGAGTTGGTAGTCGTGCTAAATATTCTAAAAAGGTAGCAAAGGCAGTAAGGAGGTCTAAATGATGGCTTATAAAACAAAGAAGAAGAAAACATCAAAAAAGAAAAAGTATGGCTATTGAGAAGATTAAAGGTGTTAGTCTAGCTGGACTTAACAAAAGACAAGTAACAGCTATGAAAAGACATGGTAAACACCACACAGCAAAACACCTTAGAGCTATGGTTGTGGCCATGAAAAAAGGTGAATCATTCACACAGTCTCACAAGACTGCGATGAAAAAGGCAGGTAAATAAATGGCAGCAAAAAAGAAAGATGCAAAATTAACAAGAGCAGGAGTATCAGGTTACAACAAACCTAAAAGAACTCCTAATCACCCAAAGAAATCACACGTGGTTGTTGCTAAAGTTGGAACTAAAACTAAACTTATCAGGTTTGGACAACAAGGCGTTAGAACGGCAGGTAAGCCAAAGAAGGGTGAATCAAAAAGACAAAAAGCAAGGAGAAAGAGCTTTAAAGCCCGACATGGTAAAAACATTGCAAAAGGTAAAATGTCAGCAGCATATTGGGCAAACAAAGTAAAGTGGTAATATGGCAATAACAAGAGATTCGACAATGACCCTAGATAAACTAGGTACAAGAGTCAGATTACTGACAGGTATAGAATCTGCGGAAGTAGATGATAGTGATTTGTCGGTTCTCGTGACTATGGCAATTGAATGGGTAGAAGAGCAGGAAGGTACTTCATTTACAGTGAATACCAATGATTTAGTAGACCAAGCAATCTGTTACTATACGTCTTATTTATTATGTATAGCACAGAACGGTATGGGAGTAGAAGATATGAAGATAGGAGATATTTTTATGTCATTTACAAAAGATGACCCATACGGTAAATTCTTAGACATGGCAAATGATGCACTGTTACAAAAGAATGCACTAAGTATAAAAACTTCTACCTATAACGCAGACCCACAATTGGGAGATATAGATTGGAAAAAGAACATTGATGGTTCAGACAGTACTTTGAATGTTCGCAAACGTCCACGCAATATAGGATAGTATGAGTAATTTAAAACTAGGTAGAGTAAACTTGCCTAAACTTCTTAGGCAGATGAGACATCGTACGAGTCAAGTACGTGACCTAGTTTTTATTAGAGACCCAATTTATAGAAAAGAAACTAAAACAACAAAATCTGGTGGTACATTATCAGGACCAGCTGTGAATTTTGGATATGAGTCCAATAGTCATGCAGCGCAATCTGAGGGCACGAACGCTGCTTACCATGCAGATAGTCCAGAACTTATTCTACCGGGCCTTAAATGCCTTCAAAGCCCCATTGTTAGCCGTCGTGGTGAATTAGAAAGGACAGGACACAGGATTACAGGAGCTTGTACCTTTTATGCACCATCTTTAGACTACATTTTAGCGTTAGATAATTTTAGTGAAACAACGCAGTTTAACGAGTTAGAAACTTATGACAAATTGATAGATATAGAAAGGATAATTTTTACTGCATCAGATTACTCTGCAACAAGCACATCCCACACAATAAAAACGTTTGATGATAAGTCAGCTGGTTATCAACTAGATAGGCTTCAATTTAAAATAAAGTCGGGCACTACATTAACGAAGATAGCTCTAAGTGGAAACGAAGGAGGCTCAACTAAGAGTTTAACATGGAGCGGTTCATTGGCTCTATCTAGCAGTGAGTATATCACTATTGATGTACCTCTAAGAGATATAGAAGCACTTGACACTACATCGGTCTATAAAGATGGTGAAAGGACAGAACTTACAGCTGGCACAGATAACACTATATTAGATATAGATAAGCTCTATGGTGCACCCACTTATGATTTATTGAGCCTAGTACTTACTACAAGCTCTGGCTTAGTAGAGCTTAAAGATATATATTTCTATAAAGAAGCTGAATGGAGAATAGAAGGTATTAAGGATTATAGAGATGAATATATGGAGATAGGTGCTGTAAGAGTGAGAGGAGATAGAGGAAGTAGGAGAAGAGCATATGGCTAAAGATTATTTAAATGTAATAGAAAGAGCCCTGATGATGGGTATAAGTGATAAAGTAAACAACTTAACAAGTACTGGTGATGACATATTTGTGTATGGACAATTTCCAGAAACAGAAGAATTAAAATTTCCAGCAGTTATTATACAACAAGTAGCTTCTGGTGTAGAAGAGAAGTTCTTTGGAGAGGCTATCGTTTTTGGTGATGATACATCCCAATCTACTGGTGAAGCGTATGGTATAGGATTTATGATACATCTAGTAGTAGATAGAGACACCAAGATTACAGTCAGTGGTGTAGATTATAAACAAAGAAGATTATTGAATTGGTTAATGTTAAATGTAGCTAATTCTTTACAAGATATAGACTGGGACACATATGAAGAGGAGGACTTAGAAATCATAGAAAGAAACGTGTTAGCTTGGAATGATATAGGACACATGCCTCAAGTTCAATGGTATGGTGCAACATGTCGTATGTCTATTGTTTTCTTAAATAAAAGATAATGGCCCGTAGAATTAAGTTAATGGCGTCTCCACCTAAAAGAAGGAACTTAGGAGATACTAACTTTTCAAAAGATTTTGATGGTCAACCTTTAGTAAAAGAAGACCGTGCTCACAAAGCAGCACAAATGAAATTTGACCAAACTACAGGTGAACGTATTAAGTTTGGACATGCTCCACAAGATATACCAAAAATAGCATCTAAGCCCGGTGCAATATTTTCTTTAACAGGAGGTTATGTACCCACATTCTCAGAAGAATGGAAGAACCCCGGTTATTATTATAAACAACATGCAGCAGGTATGATTATGCATCAGGAATCATTGACGTTTAATGGTCCACAAGGGACATTCATGCGTGGTAATCATGTGTGGTATAACTATGCTAAAGATTATGAAAAAGCTATAGGTACAGTTTCTGATTTATTACCCGGTGATTCCTCAAAGGAAAAAACTGATAATTTATTAACTAAGAATTCAGCGTATAACGAAATAATGACTAGTTATGCATCTGGTGTTGGAAACTGGTCAACTTCTTTACTAACTAGTTGGAGAAATCAAATAGCCAATATGATGGGAAAGAAATTACCAGAGATTACTGATGAATCAGCAGAGGTAGCCTCAGTAGTTTCTTCAGAAGTAGAAAGACCCGGACAGGCTCCTGAAGAAATGATACCTGCTATACTTCAACGAATGGGTTATGACATAGAAGTATTGACAGATAGTGATGATATGATGAAAACATATGGAGGAAGTAACCCTATTGATATAATGTTTAGATTTGCTAATAGTTATTATAAAATTGATGTTACACAGTCTAGAATTGCACATAAGAGTACTCACATGTCTATAGGTAGATTTAAATCAGAAATAGATTTTTCTGAAAAATTAGGCGACCAACAACTAGAACAATTAAATTTAGAATTAACAACACACTATCAAAACTCTGTAGCTCAAATCAACGCAATGATTATGGATATATATAATGTTGTATCGAAGTTATATGGTAAATCTAATGTAGAAGAATCATTTAACAAACTAAGAGAGTATGTAAGAGAGATGCAATCTCAAGGAACAGGATTTACAAGGATGGACGCAAAAGGAGAACAGACTGGTGGAACTGGAGATAAATTAAGAGGTAAAGATATTCAAGATTTTATTGACAGAGTAATGGGAGAGTTTCAAGAAAACGTCGTAAATATTGCTGGTGAAGAAATAAAACGAGAAGCTATTAAAGATGCTTTTGAACATGCACTACACATTTTAGGTGCTGACTTTGCAGCATTATCAGGTGATGGTTTTTATGATGCAGTTCTTTTAGGTAAAGACCCTACTATGGAATTTTTAGTTAAACCTCAATTTGGATTAACTACACAGGGTATGACTGCTGCTAGTAGAGTAAGTGGTGGAACATATACTATACCACAGTTATTTCTTATGCAAGTAGAGATAGAACAAGACCATACTTTATTTATGGACTGGTTTATGGAGTTTGAAATGGGTATAGATGCTGATATGAGGCAGTATATTATTGAGTTAGCTAATATGATGTGGAATATGGATTCTATGCATACTACTTTAGAAAAGATTGTATATGGTCAAGCTTTGGTTCCTGCTACATTATTACCAACTGCAATGGGTTATCAAGTTGCGGGGGGAGCGGTATCATTTGAAGCTAGCTCAATTAATGAAGAACTTGGTGCAGCTTTGAATGAACTGATTGAAGAGACTATAGATAAACCCGGTAGTTATGAAAATCTAGCTAAACAAGTTGTACAGCAAGGTTACACTGAAGGTATGTCATTTTCTAATGTATGGAAGACTGGAGCAGGTCTTGACGATTCTATATTTTCAGCTAGTTATGAAGGATTCAATCCTAATAATGCTGATATGGGCGATATGTTTATAAGAGGAGATAAAAACAAAGCTGACGACTATAGAGGTTTAAATAGATGGTTGAGAGCTAATACTTGGATAGCACCTTATATAGGTGTATTTTATCAGGGCGGACGTTCCCAAAAGATGGAAGTTATGGGTGCAAACGTAAAATAATAGCGAAAGCTTTATATACTACCGTTTACTATATCTATATACGCATTTGACGAAATGCTGGAGAAAAAAGTATGGCATACTACTTAGGAAGAGATTTAGACATCGCTCTTTTAACTGAACACGCAACTTTTGGCCTATCTGCTGCCACTTCAACAAGTGACAGAAGCATGGTTATCCGTAATTTCGGTACATCAGGCGGAGGAACATATTATACAGCAGCAGCAGCTGAGGTATTGTTCGCACCACCTAGACTAGCCGCAATGGACGGTACAAGCGGAAAAGATATGTTTGCTGAAGTTACTGGTATAACTATCGGTACAGGTGCAGATACACCTGACTTCAGTGCACGACCTGAAAATATGACAGCTGTAGATTTATCCGTAGGAACTATGGATGAAGATGTAGCTTTTATAGGTCAGAGAAACATCTTAAAAGCTGAAATAAAGAAAGACAATTCAGTAACGTTAACACGTAAAAAGAGTAACGATTGTTGGAGCGTTGCATACAGTGACGCTAGGTTTGGCTTCGATGAAGACGGTGCAATTGGTGGTGGACACTACCAACCCGACTTTTTCGGATATGGCTACAGGATAGCCTTAAGATTTAAGAACGATGATGCAGGAGAAGTATTCGTACTTCCTAATGCCTGTATCACCGACTACACTATAACACTACAGGTGGATGGTTCGCAAGAAGAATCACTAACATTTATGAGTTATGTAAATCCAATTATCACAGACGGTACTTCGGATGCAGCACAACACACAGCATTGTTAGCTAACGCGGACGAGATGTAAGGAGATAAATATGGCTTATTATACAGGAAAAGATGTAAAAGTTTGGATTTGCTCTGAAGTAACTGACGGCGGAATATTCTTAGCAGCTGGCCCTAGTCAGAAGATACATGTAACAGATAATTCAGGTGACAGTTCACCAGCAACTACAAACAACGCACAAGAAGTTTATCCTTTCGATACACAACTTGGAAGAACAGGATTTAACTTAACTGATGTTACTGGTGTAGATTTAACATTTGGTGCACAAGATGAAGAGATTTCATACTTTGGTACTAAAACACCCGGTAAGATAGAAACTAAAAAGGAAATGGCAGTCACTATCACAAGAAAGAAAAGTGATAAACTATGGAGTGTTTTGCAACAAGGTGTATGTAATTCAGATTCTGAATCAGAAGGTGATGGAAAACACTCAGCAAGACATGGATTCCGTACAGCAACAACAATAGCAGACGGCTCAACTGACCCAAAAAGTGCAGTTGTTGGCTCTAATGTTGTATACGGATACAGAGTTGCAATACAAGTAAAGGGTGATTCAACAGGTACAGCCGATGATGGTGCAGTTATCGTGTTGAGAAACGCTATGTACGCAAGTTATGCTTCTACTATGAGTAATGATACAGCTAACGAAGAAACTTTAGAGTTTACTTCTATGGTTGAACCATTATTGTTAACTGGCAGGAAAGCATCGAACACCTTCCAAGGTGGAGTAACACCTACTACACAGGCTGAGATGTAAGGTGATTAAATGGCAGATGAAGCAAAAAAAGTAGAAAAAAAAGAAGAACCTAAAGAAGAACAAAACTTAATCGGTGTACCATACATCGATTCAGATGGTAAAAAGTTTGTCTTGGTTGAAAAATCAGGCGCAGATAAAGTACTAAAGAAATATCTTTAGGCAAACAATCATGGGGGTGAAATTCCCCCATACAATATATAAGGAGAGAAAGAAATGTCAGAAGTATGGACAATAGAAGAATTGAAAGCGTTAACAAATGAAATTTCAACCAAAGATGTTGAATACCGTGGAAAGAATATAACAGTCCAATGGTGTGAGTTAACAGAAGCAGAGGAACCAAAAATGGCTCTTCCAAGTGATGACTTATCAGAGGATGATAAGAATATAGCATACCAAAAGATAGGTTCTGCTAAAGTTTTAGCTATGATTGAAAAAGCTAATACTATGAACCCTGATGGTGTCACTATTGACGCATCTATTTGGGAAGAGTTACCTTCAACTTTGAGATACAGCCTAAGTACAGTAGTTCTTGGTGGTGACTCGAAGTCGGATTTTTAGATTGGGCTGAAAACGCCCAAGAACTGGTAAATCTTTGGATTCCCCTCATGAAAGAACTCAACATGAGTTGGGAAGATATAAAACAAACGCCCCGTCACGAATTGACTGCCTTACTAACAGGTCTTAATAATTATAACGTATTACACGCGTTTGACGGTTATGATTCTGAAGACATTAGTCAGATGGCTAAAAACAAACCTCAAGTAAGGTCACAGTACAGTAAATACCAAGCAATGCAACAAAGGTTTGGTAAAAAATTAAAACCTGTACCATTCGGAGAACTATTAAAAGGATAATAAATGGCAAGTTTAACAGGTCTAGCATTCCAGATTGACTTCCTCGTAGGCCGAGGTTCGAGAAGGAACGCGGTCAGTACGATAAGAGATACTGTAGACCAGATAAACTTAGTCGCTAAACAGGGGGCTACTAAAGCATCTGCTGAAAGAAGAGCAGAGTTAGATAAAAATTTAAAAGACTTAGAAACAATTTCTACAGATTCTACAAATAGGTTGATAGCCGGTAGAGAAGCAGCAGCTAAATCAGTAGCAGGTAAAGTAGCAAAAGCTGCAACATCTGCTACTAGGAAAGCAAAAGTAGATACAAGTGGTTTAGATGCATTAGGTAAGAAAACTAAATCTGTTGCTAGTGATATGAAAGCAACATTCAAATCTTTGAACTCAGCGTTAAAAGATAGAGGTATAGCAAAGTTAGCAGGTGCAGGATTTGGTTCTGTCGAAACTATGACAGACTATGCTTCTAGAGAAAGAGCTGAACGAGAACAAATTCTTGCAATTGTAGACCAAGAATATAATCTTAAAAGACAGATGGGCACTCTTATGGAAGGAGATAAGATTTCTAGACAAGCTCTTTTAGATTTAGAAAAAGAAGCTTTAGCGTTAGAAAAAGATAATAAATTAACTCAGGATGAGGTAGGAAGATTAGCACAAAAATATCATAAAGAATTTCAGAATGCTGAAAGAGAACAGATTAATATGCTTCGAGAAGAGATACAACTCAGAAGAGAAGCAGGTGAACAAGTAAGTAGAATGACAGAACAAGTAGGAACTACCCTACGTAATGCTTTTATTTATTCTACTGCTGCTGTAGCAGCTTTCTACTATAAATTAAATGAAGTTCTTCAAACATTTAAAGATTTTGAAAATGAATTAATTAATGCTCAATCTATTTTCCAGACCACACAAGATACTTTATTTGGATTATCTGACCAAATAGCAGAGTTCGGTTTAAATTATGGTGTAGAATTACAAAACGCAACCACTGGTTTATACCAACTTGCTTCGGCAGGTTTGAGTGCTAGTGATTCGGTAGAAGTTTTGAACAATACATTGAAACTATCTATGGCTGTTCAAGGTGACCACAATACCATATCTAAGTTAACAACGCAGACAATATTTGGTTTCGGTTTAGAAATGTCAGATAGTGCTGCACTTGTTGATAAGTTTGCTTTTGCTATTAACAAGTCTTTAATTGAATACCAAGATTTAGCTAGTGCTGTTAAGTTCGCTATGCCTTTCTTTACATCTACAGGTCAGAGTGTAGACCAATTACTCGGTTCTTTACAAGTTTTAACTAACCGTGCTTTAGAAGCAGGTATTGCAGGTCGTGGTTTAAGACAGGCTTTAGCAGAGTTTGCAGAAAGTGCAGATGATAATTCAAGAGCATTTAGAAAAATGGGTATTGAAGTAACTAACTCAGACGGTACTTTCAGGCAATTAACAGAAATAGCACGTGATTTCCACGACACATTTGGTGAAACATCTACAGATGTTGAACTGATGACAACATTATTAGAGGATTTAAACGTCCGTGGTGCTACAGCGTTTGTTCATTTAGTACAAAACGTTGATGAATTCGAACAAGCAGTAGGAGATTTACAAAATTCAGCTGGTTCTGCTACACAAATGGCAGAAATTCAGCAACAATCTTTACACAATCAGATACAGATACTTAAAAACGCACTATTGGCTCCATTTATCATTACCGACGAGATTGGTAAAGCCAGTGGATTTATGAATGAATTCCAAATGGTGCTACATAATATGATACAATCTTTCTCCGATTTGATATATACTACCTTACCAGATGGCCAAAAACAACTTACTGAGCTAGGTAAAGGTATAAAGACATTCGTTATAGAAGCTTTCAAACAACTTACAGTATTATTACACCAAGCAGTTAATATATTTAAGAATTTTGCTGGTGAAGCTGATACAGCAATTGCCGTATTTAACATGATACTTATACCACTCAAAGCAGTAGCATCAATAATTGGTATAATAGGTATAGAAGGTATGCAGATGGTTCTTATGTTTAGAACAATGAACAAGATTATACCTATGTCTACTGTTATGTTATTCCAAAATACTATAGCAGAATTACAATTAGCACAGGCTACAACTATGGGTGCTTCCGCAATAGCTATGAAAACAGCAGCTTATAAACAATTAATGATAGCACAAGCTATGTCTTTCACAGGATTATTAGCTATATCATACGCTACACTACAGGCAGCTAAAGGCGCAAACGATGCAGCAATGGCATGGGGAGCTCTTGGTGGAGGTATAATGGCAGCAGCTATAGCTATGCAAGCATTCAGGGCAGGAATGTTAGGACCCGCTGCTTTTGCCTCGGCAGTTTTAATAGGTGCAGCCGCAGGAGCAGCTTATGTTAAACTGATAGGTGAAATGATGAAAACACCAGAATTACCAGAGATGAAACAATACGATTTAACTGGTGAAGGTTTAGAAACACCAATTATGGATACTGGTGGCAGAATACCTATGTATGATACAGGAGGTAGACCAGACCACCGTATGGTATTAGTAGAACCCGGAGAATCTATTATATCAAAAACACAGAACATGGCAGACGCAGGAACAGGTGGACCACAAATTATAATACAAGGTGACGTTTATGATGCAGACAAATTTGCAGAAAAGATAGCTGAAGTATTACCACAAACACAGAGAATTACGATGAATAGAGGAATGATTTAATATGGCAGATGAATACACAAGTAACGGAACAGTTTTTTATAGAGTATCAGATAGAACTGATGATACTACACTTACTAAGGATATAACCTTACACACAGCCTTTGGTGACTTATCAGATGGTACAGCTCCAGCTTTGAATGTAAAAGCAGGAAAAGACTCTAGAATGGCATTATTAGACTTCAGAGTTAAACCACAACCTAAATATGGTTCTAAAGCACAAATGGTAGGGTTTGATTTAAATTTCGTTACAGCTTCAGGCGATGTAGCTCAAAATTCAGTTATGCCTCTTATTGATGTATATAAAATGAAATATGGTGAGGAAGGTTTAATAGAAGGTGCTACGAAACCTGTTAATGATGCTCATCAAACTTACGATTATGCTTGGGAAAATGGTTCAGTATGGCAAAGGTCTGACGTAGCAGCTTTGTTAGCTTATCACAATTACGATGGTACACATAAAGTTTTACATGAAGATTTCTCAGGTTCTTCAGATATTTCTAAGACCATGTACAAATATACCTCATCAGGTAAAGTATTTGCAGGAACTAAACCATATATTACAGTCAAAGAAGCTGTAGATAACACAGCTGGTTTTATTAATAAGTCTAAAAACGCAATTCAAAAGCTTGGTGGAGGTAACGAATCTTCTAAGATAGAAATGGCAGGTTTTTACGGCTCTACAAATAGTACAGGAGAAACAGTTGTTTTCTTAGAACCTGCTGATGAAAATGACCCACCTAATAAATGGAAACCTGCAAATCCTGTAGGAGAAAAACAAGATTTATTAAGTCACCCAGCATTCGCCCCTACAGCCGCTACTGGTGTAGGAAACGCAGGAGCTGTAGGTGCAGGAGCTGCTGGCACATATGCTGGTGCTCAACATTCTAATATGATTCAAGCCAATACACATATGCGTGGTAATAAACTTATGGCTAAAAATATGTTTTTACACACTGAATATCAACAACACTTAGCTACAATGGGTCCTAATAAAGGTAACGCTATAAAACTTTCTAATAAATCAGGTAATTCAGCTGGTATGTTTACTCAAGTTAAAAGCGGACCGATGGCTCAAACAAGATATGCAGTAGGAAAAGCTCCAGCGAAAATGTTAGGAGGACCATTGACCATGGCTATAGCGGCAGGTACAGCAGTATACAGCGGTCAACAAAGAGCTAAAGATTTATCAGCAGCACGTAATGCTGGTGATTTCAGTGGATTAAACAGACCATACTTTGAACCTACCTTTAAACATAAAGATATAAAAAATAAGATTAAATATGATAAAGTTTTCGAAGACTTTACAATTTCTGAAAGAGACGAAACGGCTATGACAGTAACATCTTCATGGTGGGACATGATTAAGGAGGTAAAGGATTATCCCAAACCTACGACAGGTGCTGGAGTAGATGATGCTACTTCTATCACACCCGGTTCTACTGAAGATATGATGGCAAAGAGTAGTATAAACTTTTCTAATGAAAATAGTCTATATGGTGGTAATATGCGTATGGCATGTTATCATGACAAAGACGTCGCTACTCACCCCGCAGAACAATTAGATAAAGAATTTGGAGGCACAATAAATCCTTTGGCTCAAGATATTTTTGTATGTAAAAAGAACCTACCTGCACCAGTTAAAATGTTCCCTGATGCTTTATCAACTAATTCAGTGACTAATAAAGAACCTACAAGTAAATATGAAATTTCATTTAAATTAAATATACCAGAAATGCCACAACAATATACTGCACTATCAAGTAATGGTGTCTCAACAGCTTCTGCTACACCATTTAGAAGAGGTATAGCAGTAGTATTTTCTAATAAAGAACCAGAAGAAAATGATTCCTTTGCTGATTATATACAAAGGCACAATCCTACTGCTGATAAATCAAATTGGGACCATGATATATGTGGGTTTGTTATAGAAAATAGACCCGGTATAGGGTCAGGAGGAAGTATAACTGCACAAGGTATGAGAGTTGTACCTTTTGCTCAAGTTATTGCTGATAATAATAGTACTACAGACCAAGATTCAGATTTAGACGGTTCTGTAATGGTTAACTGTCAACAATCTGGTACGCTTACAAACGATATTTCTTTTGCCCAAACATCTTCAGGCACAGCTTCAAACGCAGATAACATAAGAATACCTGCTGCAACATGGTTAGAATTTAAATTATCAACAGACCAATCTGGTGCGTCAGGACAAAACTACAGAAGACACGGTAGATTTTATTTAACTGTTCATCATTGTCAGGAAGAAGGAAGATTAGTAGCTGACCAAAAAGAATATAATGCCGAAGCAGAAGAAGGTGCTTTTGAAGGACCTATGTGTCTTGTATCTCCTAATGATTGTGCTGACGGTTCTGGTAGTGGTGCTGATTTAAAATTAACAAACGCACACGGAGATATAGATGAACCGTTAAATACTACACACTGGTTGAAACATATGAGTATATGGGTTTGTAACTATGGTAATATGTCAGGAGGTTCTATGAATATGGATGGAACTGCTTCTATTTCTGCGTCAACAAGATATATACACGACTTCTTTTCAGCAGGTACACAAAACGGAGGTGTAGCATATGATGAAGCTATAACTGCACCTAAAGGATATAAACCGTATTTCTTAGCTAAAACTGTAGCTCACTTTGATGATTTTATGATTAAAGGTGCTTCACCTACATTAATAAATATGAGTATTAATAGTGAAAATCCAGCTAATATAGCAGGGCAAAACGTAATTAACAACGATAATGAAACAATAATTAAACCTGCTTATGAACCTAGATGGGCTAACTTACGTGGAAGTGGTAACACATTTGAAGAAAAAAGAAGTATAACTCCTACAGTATTAGCTCTAGGATTTAAAACTACAACAAATTTAGTAGGTTCTCTCGCAGACCCTAAATTCTTATTATTTAATGATTTCTTAGATACAGCTGGTAGACAACTTCCTACAGAAGTAAAAGACAGCTCAGCAGGTACAGGATTAAATGAAATGGTAGCTGGTTTCCAAGATGATACTAAAAAATTAGGTGATTTTATAGATGTACATTCTACAGGTACAGAAAATGTGACGACAGTTAGTGGTTCAGGTTTACTTAATACTACAGACCCTGTAACTTTTAATGTTAACACGCCACATGATATAGAAATAGGAGATATACTAAAGGTAGATAGTGAGCATTTGGAAGTAACTAAGGTTGCTACTAATGCTATCACAGTTAATAGAGGTATAACAAGTAGTGATTCAGTTGCTGCACATAGTGGTGGCGCAACTGTTGCTAGAATAGGACAATCTTTATTTAAAACGTTCACTATAGGTAACACCGATAATAATGATATAATGACAGGACCAGCAGATACTACTGATTTAGCTTATAGTGGTACTACTAATAAAACTATGTATGTGAATAACTTTTCACAAAAGGGAGTTCTACAATTCCAAAATGCATTTACAAACTGGACAAGAAGAGAAAATATATACGCTTCTTCAAGAATAACATCTATACCAGATGGTGAAGAATCTGTAGTTTCCAACAAAGCTTTAATAGAAATAGCTGATAAAAATGCTATTAAATATAATGAGGATGAATTATATATAATATATAAATATGGTACTACTGCTACAGCTGCGACAGCTTTTGATAATGATAGTGGTACAGCCACTATAGTAAAAATTCTAAGCACCAACGAAGACGGTAGAATAGAAATTATAAGAGATACGTCATTAGGAAATATTGGTGGTTCTTCTAGTAAACAAGGTGTGTACTTGCCTACATTATTAACATTTTCTAATTTACCTGTCTTATTTATTAGTCCATATAGGTACTGGGTTAATATAATGATAGACCAACATAGATTATCACTCAAAGGTAGATATGATAGGACTGGTCAAACTTCTGCCCCTACACATTACGATTATCCAAAACATGCTGAAAGGGCTTACGGTTCAATTTTACCTATTGCTGACCCAAGTAGTGGGTATGTAACAGGTACTACTTTTAACGAAGACGACTTTTTCGTTAATACTTCAGGAAAAACTTTCTATAGCAACGCAAGGAGTTTTGATATAACAAATAAAGAAAGAGCTCCTTACGAGTTGAATGTTGATTTTGGATTCGGTACCTTTGATAACGAGACTGCTTCTGGAGGTCAAGTCAATACATTTAGACCAACCGTAGGAGTCAATAGGATACCAATAGATAATTTAATGGCTGCTTCTCCAGAGGAAGACAGTATGATTAGTTTATTAATGTCGTCGAACGGTAGTAATCAAGAAGGAGCACAATTACACTTTTATTCAAGTAATTTAGATAGCTCATCTTTTGACGGTGTCAGTTCAGTACAAGAAAAAGATTTGATACCACAGTTTGTTACTAAATATTTAGCACAAATGCCAGACCATCCCGGTTTAGCAGTTACTCCTAATGAAGTTAATCCACAATATCCTGAGTTTACATACACAGCTAGTGGTTCAGATTTATGGTATGGATATTTATTAATATCTAAAGAACCTATTAAAAGTAAATATCATGGTATAGTAGGTTATGCACCTCTCAACGAAAATACAGATACAGAACCATGGCAAGGCTCACGTGGTACAATAAGAGGTGGTAATATTAAAAGAATGAAGTTATATGGTAGAGAATCTAGTATAAACAAAGACTCTATTAGTGATACTAACGTTGACGTAGTTTATGCTACAACTGATGGTGTTTATAATTCTAATGTACATGGTACTAGTGCTGGACAAGTAATAGATGGTCTAGCAGGTAGAGCATTATACACAGGTGTACTAGGTGCACAACAGTTTCCTTACAGGGCTGGATATACTAATTTAAGTGAGATTGCTACTGGTGGTTCAGTAGTTATGCACTGTATACCTGACGCAAACGCATCAGATGGTACTTTGTTAGAAATAAAATCGACAGGAACAAGTGCTTTAAAGATAGAAGTAGATTCTGGAAAGGTAAAGGCAACACTTGCTCCATCGTCTGGTACTTCTACAGTAGTAACATCTGCACGAACTATACCAAAAGATGGTGAAACCCCAGTATGTATAATAGTTACATTTGACCCTGATATACTTGACGGTAACATTAAACTATTTATGGATGGTAAATTAGAAGCACAGAGTGGACCAGCTACGCAGTCATCTACAGCATCACAATGGGAATATGGTAATACATTTGTTGGTACAGGTTCAAACGATTACTTACAAATAGGTGATTTTGCTAGCAAATATGAAGAAATATTAATTTATGGTAATGGAAATATAATTTACCCAATAACTTTTAATGACCAAGGTGGCGACTCTAGTATAATAGTAGAAAGGAATTTAGAAGAAATAGCTTCTGTAAGTGACGGTCAACCACAAATTTACAACGCAAGGTTATTTGTTTTCGATTATCATAATTTGAGAGGTGACAATGTTGCAACCTCTCCAGAAATAGCATTTAGAAAAGCAGCATTCAAAATAGACGGAACGTGATAAAATGGCAGGAGAGATAATTAAAGTATACAATTCATACACAAACGCGTTGGCAGGAGGCGCTACAGGGCAAATAACTGTAGGCACAGTCAACTCAAATGGAGGAACCGTATATAACGGCAATGAAACAGTACCATATTTTATATTTAAAGAGTATTGGTATAGAATAGAAACTAACGATTTAGTAGCAGGAGTATACATAGATTGGGATGATGGAGAAGATAATTCACCAGAAAAAGCTAATTTAGAGTTTGTAGAGCCTGATAGGTCTGGTACAATTGTTATTACATCACATATTTATACTAAACATGGTTCTTTTTGGCCACTTATAAAAGCACAGTCTATAGACGGGTTCCATTCTAAATGGTATACTAACGATGCTAATCCCGGTTATGCAGATTTAGATGACTTAACATATGCATCAGGCACATCTACAGTAGGCGCTGGTGCTAATAATACATCTTTAGTTAGAGAAGAAAAAGCAGCTAGTGATAAAATACCACACTTTGTACCTGCTAATAGACAACCTATAGCTATACTTAAATCAGATAGGAAGAGAATATACGCAGGTATAGATAACGACATTATATCTGGTACTAATCCTTTACTTTACGCTTATACAGACTCAACAGTGAGTTCTTTACCAACAGTTACACTTGAAGCAGCTAATACAGAGTCTAAACAAATTAGAGAATATGCTAATATAGAAGTACAAAAATCAAGTATGTTATCAGGTATAAGTATAACTAATGATACAGTACCTAAAGGTAGTACATTCACATCTGGTGCATACGAAACAACTACAGTTACATTAATAGACGATGTAGTATCAACGGCAGCAGGTGATGCTAATGATGGTTATACTTCATCTAACACAGGAAAGTATTGGACAATTAACAACTCTGGTACTGCTTATTACGTATGGTACAGACAAGCTGCAAAGAAAGAAGCAGGTAGAGTTACTATTGGTACAACAGGTTCAGGTACAAAATCAGAATTAGCCAACGCAAAGATAACTTTTACAGAAGCAGATGGAGATACTTATGATTATTGGTTTAAAACAGGGTCTGAATCAGCACCTTTCGGTGCTACATTCTCAGTTGAGGTAGATATATCAGGCGGTGGACAAACTACAAACGACCATTTTGCGATAGCACTAGAAGATGCTATAGATAACGGTACTTATATTGTAGGAGCTTCATCTAGTATTGGCTCTGCTGACCCGATAGATGCAACTGTTGCAGGAGCTATAGTATCATATGAAATGAATGTTGCTGGAGCAGTAGCTGATGTAACAACAAATAATGGTAGGATAACACTCAATGTAGATACGCAAGGTAAAGCGCAAGGTGTTGACCCATCTGTGGGTGGAAAAACTGGTGTAACCGTAAGTTATACTGATGGTGATTCTGCTGCTACCATAGCTACAGCTACAAGGTCAGCTTTGTCAGCAGTTTCAGGAACCACAATATCTGGTACTGGTGCACAAGCTATAGTTACTATGAACACTATTGGTAATATAACTGACGCCACAGCTGGTACTTCTGGTCTTTCAATAAGTATAAATCAGGGAGCAGATGTTACAGGAGATATAGCTAACATACATAAATTATATAAAGTTAAATTAGATGACATAGATGCATTAGCTGATAGTGACAGGATATATATATTATGTCACGATTTCTATGCAGCAGCTACACCTACTCCAGATACTAATAAGTGTGTAGCAGTTCTATCTAACGGAAACCCAATAGTAGAACTAGATGACCCCTATACTATGGCTACATTAGACGCTTCTGAAAGTTATGCAAGAGCATCTAATAATGAGATTGACACTTTTTCTTATGATTTTGATAAAAGGTTGGTAGATACTTTACACAACACTCAAAGTTCTGTTTCAGCCGGTACAACTTCCGTTAGTGGAGATAGTGGTACACAACAAACATTAACTCTAACGATGGGATATGATAAAACAAACACAGCTACTGCATTAAATTATGGTACTTTATCAAGAGTATCACAGAGATATACTCACGATACCTTAGGTAATCCACTTGATAGTAACTCACGTTTCTATAATATGTATAGATTAGTGAGAACACAAGTAAGAGACAATTCTATAGTTAATTTAGAAGATGGTACTGAAACTAGTTCTGGTGGTGGTAAATTCATAGGAGCAGAGTGTGGTGATTTAGAAAGGTTTTCAAGGATTATGCAATGGAATGCTAATTCAAATACACCATTGGATTCAGGAGAAAAGGTAAATCTATTATTAGGAACCGCTGGCTCTTTTACTAAAGACGCAACAGTTACTCAAGCTTCTAGCGGGGCAACTGGTAAAGTGTTTAGAGCAACTAAGAATAATAAATTCTTATCATTATATGATGTAACAGGTACTTTTAATACATCAAACACTATTACTAGTAGTAATCCTATAGATTTAGACACAAGTATAACACCGTCTACTGTAACAGCAGGTACTTTAAGAGTACTGAAAGAAGACATGACAGCTTATACTAACGGTTTACAATCATTTATAGGTAGTGGTAGAACTAATAACCATGCTAATAACAGAACAGATTCAACAGCTACAGCTGGTGAGGCATTGAATGGAACAGATACTACGTTTACAGTTTCTTCAGGTTCTGCCTTTACAGTAGGAGATTACATTGCAATTGCAACTGATGCAGAAATTATGAAGGTTACTAACATTTCTTCTAATGATTTAACAATAACAAGAGGTGAATTCGCTACTACAGCTGCGTCACACTCTAATAGTGCAGTTATAAACAAAATTAAGTCTAAAAAGGGAGAAGCTGAAACAGCTCATGTAACTGCTAACACTCTGATACTTGGTGGTGATGGTAATAATGAACTAGCAACTACTACAAATATAACAGACCACCCTGAAAATTTTATATTAAGTTGTACAGATGATAAAATAGATAAATTATACTTTAGATTAGACAATACATTAATAAATACAGCTACAGAACCAGAAATTAATATTGTAGCATATTATACAAAACAAACTGTAGCATCTAACGTGGCTACATATTCATGGGAACCATTACCTATAGTTGATGGAACACAACAATTTACACAATCAGGTATAATAAGTTGGGATATACCAACAGACTGGGCAAGAGTAATTAAAGAAGATTTAACTTGGGATGTGTTATCAGACGTACACTCAGGAGGAAATATTTCATGGGGAACAGATAACTTTGGTTTATTAATTGGAATAACTGTAAAAACACCTACATCTGACACTGATGCTCATGAACAAATAAAATTATACAATGTATGGCCAGTAAACGATGACCATGTTGAATTATTAACAATAGAAGACCCTCATCATGTATCTTTAAATAGTATAGCTATTGCACAATCTATATCTTACGTAAGACAGGGTAAATATATGTTAGTTGAAGATAGATTAGGTAAGGCAGATATAAGACGTATAGGTGCAGCAGGAGGACAGATAAGATTCGGTGGTGTCGATTTAGGTACAGATGAAAGTGGTAGAAACTTAATTAAATCATATCAACAGAATGGTACACCTGTATTTTTAGATATAACTCATAAATACAATAGTAAAACTAGAGTCTTTGGTAAAATTTCAAGAATGTCTGAAGACAATCCTACAGGTGTTATGTTGCAAAAATACGCTGTACAAATGCAAGTAGCTTATTGTATAGAGATGAATTCATCAGGTGTTATGACTTCAGATAAGATTTCGTTAGGAGGAATTGTAAACGATGTCCCTAAATATATATTGTAATCCTAAACTATACATAGAAGGAGAGGGTATTATAGAAGATATATCTGGAAGTGTAAGTTTTCCGGGAGCTAGTCAGATATCTTCTCTTAAAGTAACAATCCCCGGTATAGATAAAGCAGAATCTGCAATGTTAAATAAAGAAGTTAAGTTTTATTTAAATGATGGTGGTTACGACAGTGTTCCGTATTTTATAGGATACATTAAAGATTTCAAATCCTCAGACACTACATCATCTTTTACAGCATTTGACGCTAGATGTTTTCTTGGTGGAGAATATTCACAAAATATAGATTTAACAGATGAAGATAATTATGATGGATTTACTCTTGGACAATTTTTAATTAAACATATAAATGATAATGTAAATACTGATGAAAAAACATTTATAGATACATCCATTATGAATGATACTAATCCACCTGTAACTATGAAAGCAGTAAGAAATAATGGTACTCCTTATAGTATAGCATTAGAATTATTAAAATCAGCGCTTGATGACAGTGATGCATTTAATATGTTTGATTATGAAATAGGAGTTAGTTTTACTAATAATGGTACTAATTTAAGGTTTATAAAAGAACAACCTTTAGATAAAAGTAGTATGACATTTAGTTATGGTGATGGTATAAAACTTTATACGTATAAAAAAAATAAATTACCCAACAAAGCTGTAGCTGGTCCTTCAGAAATTGAATTATACAGCACTACAACCCCTAGAATAATAAAAAATACAGAAAGTAAATTGAGAAAAAACATTGGAAACAGAATAAAAGATATTTCAACAGCTTTAGTAAGTAAAGAGTTATTAAAAGGTTTAATTCATGATAGAAAACAGAAATTTGAAATAAATTTAACTACTACTAAAGGACACTATTTACAAATAGGAACTGTTGTTAATCTTAACGTAGAAGAAGAATTTAAAGGTAATCATAGAATAGTTTCTAAAGTAGTCTCATTCAGCGAACAGGGTATAACCTGTAATTTAAAATTAAACACAAGACCACTTACATTATCTAATAACGATTATTAGTAACTTCTAGCTGATTTGTTTGTTTTACTTCTACTACCTAAATCACCATTGTCTGGTTCATCAGCAGCAGTTCTTCTAAGTATAGTTCCTTCAGGCATCTCAGTACCTTGTAAAGAATGTATACCTTGATTTAAAGTACCGTCTGAATTTAAATTTGCTGTTCTACCAAGTTTCTTGGTTCCTGTAATAATATCTTTCTCAGATGTCACACTTATCTCCTGTACATGCAAGCTCTTGTTTACCTTGAGTATTGTCCTCAAACTCGTATTCTGAGAGTTTGCTATAATCTATTACGGGGAGGTTCTTTATAAAGCTTTCGTAGGTTCTATGGTCTATTTCCTCATATGGAGCTAATTTATAGTGTCCACCGTCGTATGGTAGAAAGGAAACGCCATTAATTATATCCCAGTTTTTGTATACCCAATTGCCTACTTCAAACCATTCGTCATCTCTGACATAAACAGTCATACTTGCGTTGTGTTCACACCAGTTATGTTGTAAATTTTTATAGTGACTTAGCTGTTCTAACGCAGTTACATCTTTACGTGTTACACAACCTTGTGGTGATTTGACAGGAAACTCTAATACCCATGTACTTGCAGTCTCCTTTGTCTGTCCATTTTCTGGATGATATGGTATACCTACATCTTTCATCATTGCAAAGAGTGGGTCATTACCTGAAATTCTATATCTTCTTATATAATATTCAGAGTATCTTGGATGTACTCCTGATGACGAATCTACAAGCTGTGAAACTGTACCACTTGGTTTGACACAAGTTGTCGCTGCTGGCATTTTTGTACCCAATATCCCTGATGCTTTACGAGATATGCGTAAAACACGGCTTTTAAGGGCCTTAAAGACCTCCGAGTTCATTAGGGAAGGGTTATCCATCTGACCAGTCAAACTAACGCCTAGAAGCGCTTCTGTGTCACAGTTCTTTTTCCATGATTCTCTGAGGTATGGGAAGTCAGTAAATGAGCTCTGTATGACACCGAGCCATGTAGCACATTCTACTTTGTCCAATAATGTATCTAAATCGTCATCTTCTCTAACTACAACTTCACTAAGATTACAAAACTCCATGTCTCTTAGCATTATTTCGCCACAAGGGTTAGTTCCTTGTATTAATGGAGCATAACGTCTTGATGGAGCTTTGCTCTGTGCAGCTTCTAGATTAAATATGCCTCTTTCCCCAGAGCCTGATAGAGCCAATGATGCCCATTCAGTTAAAAATTCCCCTGCGGAGGGCTTTTCCCTATATACAGCACTATTGTTTGCCATAGCACGTTTGATGGGAAATGGCCACTCCTTCGCATGTCGCATATCTTTATCATGGAGGTCCGACAAGGATATTTGAGAGCTGCGACGAACTCCGCCAACAACAACAATCTCAGCTATCTGATTACAAATATCATGACATTCGAGAGACGTGAGTTGACGTCCTTGAGCATTGTGCATGGTTTCACGTATGAAATCATGTAATTTTACCAGAGGTTGAGGTCCAGAAGCTCTACCACCCATAGTTTTGAGTCTAGCTCCTTCCAAACGAATCTCTGAGTAATCGAAATAGATGTTCTGTCCCTCATACAGACTTTGCATAAGTGTCTTAACTGAGTCAGCCCATCCTTTTTTAGAATCTTCTATTACAACCTTTTTTAAGGCTTGTCCTGAGTTTATCTGTGGTATTTTAGGTAGTTTATCTACTTCTTCCTGTTCTACTGAAAATCCGAATCCTGTACCACACATAAGGATATAAAGACACTCTGCAAAAGCGTCTATCGTGTTTATCTTTGCAAAAGAGCAGTTGTATATACATGTATTATCTGCCTTTGCTGCTGGCCCTGCGGCCCATAAAAATCTCATTGATGGCATTACTCCAAATTCCATCATATATTTTTTAATTTTAATTTGAGTTTTTTCAGGTATATCTGGTCTTTCTGAAATTACAAAACCCAAAAATCTATCTATGGTTTCTTCCCAATTCTCTCGTCTATTTTCTTCTTCTAACCAACGAGAATACGTTCTTTTATATATAAATTCTGCTACTTGATTCTTAAACAATTTGTCACTTCCTTGCGGTTCATTATTTTAGGCGACCCACCTATATAAGGTTTACGGTGTATAGTCGCATTTTAGGCATTTTTTAGAGCCATCGTATAAATATCCGACAGCTCTACTTCCACATAGTGGGCATATCATTTGTAATCAACCAGAATGCGCTTAACTGGCTTCTTACTTGAATTAGAAGTTAAGACCATTATGCCTGAGGTTGTTTTCCAGCTTTATATTCTGGTGAGTCTTCTTCGACTACCTTCCAACCTACGCCAGTCCATACCTTAGTTGCTAATTTTTCCTTAGGTACTTCCTTGACTTCTTCCTTTGGTTCTTCTTTTACTTCTTTTTTGTCTGCTTTCTTGGCCATACTTATTCACAAGTACAGTCGCAAGTGCATCCTTCTTTATTACAACACATGTTTACTTTTTTCTCCTTGTTTTTGTTTTACGCTTACGCGCTGCCGCAGCTTTGCGTCCTTTTTCAGGATGCATCTTATTATGTTGTGCGGCTGTCATTTTCTTTAAATTTGATTTTCTTGCCGTTTTAGCTGTGTGGACACCGGGCTTACCACGTCCACCTTTTCCACCACTTTTATGGTGTACTACTTCGTTTTTACCAGCATTGGCTTTTCTTCTATAATAGTGTGGAGATTTACCACCTTTCCATGAACCATTCTGTTTACCAGTACGGGCCATAGGTGATTTCTTATTCCATCTCTTCTTACGGTTGGCACTTGTGTCTTTAAACTTCTTACGTGCCATTACTTCTTACCTCTACTCTTCTTGTGCTTCGCTAGCTTCTTCGCTACTTTCGGCTTCTGACTGAACAGATACTTCCTCTGCTTGTTGCTTTTGAACGGCATTATCCTTCTCCTTTAGCCACTCGTCCCAATCTTGTGATAGTTCTTTACCACCTAGGTATTCTCCAATCAAAGATTGTAACATTGCTAATTGATGTTGAGTTTGTCTCATTTGGTCGTCCATACCCCTATACGCTTGTAATAGGAAGTTAAGGTTGTCCAAAGTAGGACCATCTCCATTCTCTCCAATCCATTCTTCTATTTTTTTGACCCTTTTGGTCAATCTTTCTACGTTTGCCATATATCTTTATCTCCTCGTACTATATAAAGCTTTCGCTACTCGCATGGACAGGAGTCACATTTACAGAGATTTCTTGCTTTTAAAGTCTCCTTTCTGTATCTCCAGCCAAAGTTTTCACTAAACTTTACTATTTGTCTACCGGGCACAGTTGGGTCATCATTATACCAACCATGGTCACCAGCAGGTTCATCATAGATAAATCTGAATACATTAGAGATATCCGTTAGGCTCCAATTTGCATTCAATAACTCACCTACAATAGCTTTATTCTCTTCATAAGAACTGTGTCCCTCTACTATATTATGCTCTATAAGCTTAATAATACACTCTCTAGGTGCTAAATAGGGCCTATCCTTAATAGAGCCTGAGAAAGTTCTTATTACAAATTTATCTTTCCCACTGAGCTTATCTAATAGATAATCTATACTATTAGAAACAGTGTGTTTTATATCAGCCTCATCACAAAGGAAATCTACCATATCTCTTTGTGCCCGTTTTGATTTAACTATGTCGAGTCTATCTCTGGGTTCCATTGCTAGTCCATACAATTCCTCTATATCCATAGTCATAACCTCCTCTACTGTTAAGGGTACACACCAAACGCCTGTAGGTTCCCCAGTCAATTTACTAATATATTGAGTGTTGGGAATCCTTCTTAAGCAAGCTACACTATTATTAATGCAAGCTTGGTCAAGCGTACTTAATTTATACTTTGTCTTCAGATGCGTCAAATACTCTCGTAAAGCTTGTCGCTTCTGGTCGTCCGATAAGTCCAACGGGGAGTAGAAGTCTATGTTCATTTGAAAGCCCTTCCCCCCTGTAAGATATATCCTTGGGGTAATTTTGTTCGGTTTGCAATACCGCCTTAAAAACTTTCTTAAATCTTTTAAACATTTACTCACATCCTTGTCGTGGTCAAAATCAAACCATATACCGTTTAGAATTGCAGAATCATAGTTAGGCTTACCATCTACGTCTTGCATATCATCAAATACGTAAACACTGGTATAACAGCTTTTCTTACCGTTATACTCTTCCATCAGCTTCTCTATATCTTCAGCTGAATAACATCTAGCTATTCTGGCTGGGATTCCGAATTCTCTGTAATACATTCTTTTAATATCTCCACTCGTTGACACCAATCTGTAGGTATAGCGAATATATCTGCACCATCACATTGTGAGCCGTGCATTACTAATACAGTAGCATGCTCATCTTGTGCTACCATTTCTCCTACTGTCTCACATATAGTGAGATGTTCTTTTGGGTCTTCTGCATTTATGCGGTAGGTTTTGAATGTGCTAGCTGCATCATACCAAGTTACCTTTACTATAGGGCCTACAGACCCTAGTGTTTCCGCTTCTCTCATGGTATTATCTACCATATTTCCACTTCTAGTGTTTATCTTTTTCTCTCTCAACTTTGTCATTTTTCCATTCCTCGTACATTTGTGCTACAATACTTAAATCACCTATGTGTTTATAAAACTTTGCATGAGATGGTGCCTCATCTATATTTATATAATCAACTGGTCTATCAAATATTAATCTATTATATGGTATTTGATTTAATTGTAACCATTGCTCAGTAGCAAATTTAACTGCTAAATCATTAGGTCTCTCGCACCATATAGTTATGTGGTGTTCTTTATCAGCCCACTGCATAAACTCTACTACATCTTCTATCGGTTTACAGTCCTTTATATAGTCTACTATACCGAACTGTATACCTTTAGCAGGTGTACATATAATATTATCTAATCCGAAAACTAGGTTCATTGTTTGATTGCAATAATGTCTTTTTTGTTTACAATAACTGTACCTTTGTCGCCAGTTAGATATACAAAATTCTCGTCGTCGTTGGTTATTTTACCACGACCAACTTTAGTTCTATCCTCTTCTCTCCAGACTATCTTAACTTCATCGTCCTTAAGAAAAGTCATTAATCCTTTCACATCATTTTCTTCCATATTTACTCCGTTATAGGAGCGGCAACGCGCCGTCCTATATATACTTAGTATAAGCTACTATATAAAGCTTTCTATACTTCTAGGTTTAATTCCACTTCTTTTTCAGTAGTTCCTGATAAAGATAGGAATATTTCCGATTTGTAATCTAATACAACTTCGGGAAACCTTCTACCTGCTATAAGTGTGATAAATCCTTGGTCACCACCGAAAAGATTTTCATCCCACCATCCTTCTGGTATAAGTTCCATTACGTCTTTATAGAAGTCTATCATATACTCTCTTTCACCTATCCATGTCCCACTACATAAATGTTTAAAAGGAGAACCTAGCCACTCATAGACTTCTTCTGTTTCTCTAACCTTAGCTAATTCTTTCTTCCATGAACCTATATCTAAAGGTACATCTCCCTTTGAATCTGCTAGTCCTTGTCCTGTTTTTAGATTAGGCCATTGATTTAACTCTGCACCAAACACACAACGTGCTTCTTTCTTAACAAACTTATCTAATGCTTCATCACAAGCATCATAACCTAACAACATAACGTCAGTAGCATCCAAAGCCATGACATATTTAGTTTGTATGGTTTTTAAATACTTCTCCATTTTTCTAATCTTATCTAAGAAATCAAATGGTTTCTTCATAGGTATAACTATAAGTCTATCTTTTAGACCCATATGTTGCATACAGTTCTCTAACAACGTGGATTCACCGGGTACACTCCATGTTATAACAGTTAGTTCGTCACTCAACTGTCCATGACAAGGATTTTCTTTGAAGTAGAGTGTAACTGCTTCATCCCAACGCTTCTCCATCTTTGCGGGGCCATTGGCATGTACAATAGATACCATGTTGTCAGATAGTTTGTTTCTGAAATACATTAAAGAGACTCCACCATCTCAGTCATATCTGGTTGATGTTCCCATAGATTTATAGCTATGGCGTATCTCTTACCCTTTGTTATCTCAGTAACAGCATGTAACTGACCTGCATCGAATATAACTAATCTATTCGGCACTGGTGCAATCAATTCGTATGGTGCTGTCAAGTCCATCTCTTTAGTGTCGTATATCTTTAGATGTCCACCTTCACATTGTGGTTCTCCCATAGGAGGGTAATATACAGTTCCTATCTTAGGACTAACTACCTCTCCTGTCTGGTGCCAGTGTGCTTCATCTTTATCAAAGTGATGATTCAAGGCATAGCCTTGATTTATAGCTGCACCATTAGTGATGACTTTATCTTTGGATAATATACCTGTCCAATGTTCAAAGCCTTCTAAAGATGTACCTTGAACCTGTGGTGGACAATTACTTCTCCAAATAGTTTCTATCAATTCATGTCTAGTGTCCATAGGTGAATTACTATTCCACCATCCTTTCCACCATCTATAACCTTCTTCCCAGAATGTTTCATCATTCTGAATTTTAGAAATTAGTTTTTCATCCTGTATAAAATCGTCAATTATTATCATCGGTAATGGTCTCCTCCAACCCATAATACAAGTGATTCTCTAGTACCTTTTGTAACTTCAGTAACTCTATGCATCATATAAGATGGAAATATTACTACAGTTCCTTTACCACGTGGTGCATTTAATGGATTTTGTCCTCTCCATAGTTGTAACTCACCGCCTTCGTAGTCATCTGTATCTGTAAGTTGCACTGTCATACTAATCTTTCTATGTCTCATCATACCATGTCCTGCATCCATGTGCCAGTCATAGTGTCCTCCACCTTCATTATATATAGTATGCTGTATAGCATCCCTACCATGAGACAGATTAAAGTTCCATACGTTTCTATTAGCTTCTTCTACCATAGTCCATAATCTTTTATATAACCATGGTGCGTTGTATAACCACCTTATTTCTGATTTTCTTATACCCTCATTTGGGTTATCACTACTAGCTACAGTGCCTGATTCAGGTTGTATTTTCATAGCTTCCGTTTGTATTGTTTTTATCTCTTCATCGGTAAATGCATTCTCAAAATAATAAAATTCAGCCATATTAACATGACTTTCATCTATCCCATCTACCCACATTTCTACTTTTTCTAATTCCATTATTATTCCTCATTAAAAAAGAATGTTTGAAACAGTCTTCCTGATTCTAAATCTTCTCCAAAATAATCATCTGCTGCATGCCATAAATCACCATTAAATATTATAGCTCTGTTATAAACGTTAGATATAACGTCTTCCCTAGTCCATTTATCATAATCGCTACCGTCACCTTCTATAGCTGCTCCATTATCGTCAAAGATACGAGAGCCTGTTTCTTTATGTTTATAAAAAGATGTACCTGAATTAGGTGCAGGGTCTGGATGTAAATATACTAAACATGACCAGTCGGTAGCAGTATCTGCGTGTACCCATGTTGGTATATCCTTTGTTACATACTGAAAAGAACCTGTATATTCTCCTACTTTCCAGTGCATCTCATCTATATTAATATTCATTATTCTTTCTAGATGTGCTCTAACATCGTCTTCTACGAATGTTTCTGTTCTCATTCCCGGATAATTACCCTTGACTCCAAACTCTTGTGTTAGAGCAAATTCTCTAACTGCGTCAGGGTCATGATAAAATCCATCAATTACTATTATTTCTTTATTCATTATTTCTCCTTTTTAACAAAAGAGACAATGATATATCTTTTCCCTTTTGTAGTTGGTCTTCCACCATGTCTATGTGTCACACTAGGGAATAGTGTACACGCACCTGCTTTAGGATTAGCTAGTATTTGCTGTCTTGGAAACCAAGTTCCTCCACCCTCAAAGTCAGCATTCAATCCTACTGTAAAGGTATAATCAGCATGGTCATGGTGTATATCCAAAGCTGACTGGTCTTCATCAGTATACTTAGCTATAAAGTCTTCTGATGTAGCTTTATTCCAATTTGTACCTACAAGTCCCCATATATGTCTAGCTATAGGGTGACAATATGTCTTAAGAACATAATCATACATTTCTTTTAAATGTAAATCTTCAAGTAACATATCAGTAGTAGGATAAAAGGCGTGTCTTGCTTTAGTCCATTTACCTGATTCTTCAGCGTGTTCTATTATTAAATCACAGAATTCTTTAGTAAATAAAGGGAACCTATAAATCTCAGGACCTACTTCTTCTACTACTAAATCCCATTGTTTATCTCTAGTTCCTCTAGATATCATCTTTTTAGCCCATGCTTCTGGGTCTATCTTATATGCACTTAATTTTGGGTTCATTTTACAGCTCCGTCTGGTAGACCTGTATCACTACCTACTACAGCAAATTCTCTTTGCCATACTACATGTGGGTCTACTGCATATGCATTCATGGTGGGAGGGTATTTAAAGCTTACGTCGGGACGTGGATGTTTGACGTATGTAGCAGATAAAAACTCATCTGCTGGTATTATAGCTTTGTGTAAATTATACTCTCTTATCTTTTTTATACCAGATTTAGATAATACATACCCATATGTGCAATATGAGAAGTATGGTTTGACTATACCTGACACTACAGTTTCTTCAGGTAATGTTTGTGGTACTCTTCCAAGATATAATAAATCCCAATCTATACCCATAGTTTCTAATGTATCTATGGTTACATCTCTTTTAACTTCCATAGCTTTAGTAAACACAGCGTCATCTTCAAGTATAGTTACAGGTCCATCACATTCATTCCATATAGACCAGTGGCTTAGTGAACAACCTATTTCTCCACCTGTCAAAGGTCTTGACCACCACTTAGCCCATGATTGGTCTATCGACAAAGCTTCTCCTTTATCCATCTCCCAATCAAACAGACCGAATCCATTTTCTTCTAACCAATTATCTGTTATATCCTTTCCTACTTTGTTGTAAGGCCAGTGTGTGGTAAACTCAACACGTAAGTCAGGGGCTATAAAACCTTCTTCATTCTTTCTACCTTCTTCTTCTATCTCGAAACCGTTCTCTCTTAACATCATATCGCAAAGAAGTCTTCTATCTTCTCTGGTTGGTATGTTGATGATATAGGTCTTCATACCCACTCCATAAGACTTTGCTGCTTCCTATCTAGTAGGGTGAGCGGTGCTTTCTTTTGTATGGTATGTGCTAGACCAAATTTATCTAATAACTTAGATACAATGTTCCAATAATACTGCACATCTAAATCTGACTTAGATTTCACTAGTTCCTTTATCCTATACCCATCTTTAGTTTTATAGTACTCGTAGGTAGTTCTTATCTCTGGTTGTATACCTATGGTTATACCTTGTTCTACTAATGGTATCATCATGTCCGTTTCTGATTTATAATCTTCGAACTTCCTGTTTAGTGTCCTTCTTTGTAAGAACATCTCCATTGGCAACTCATCAAAGTTATATATATCTTCAATAAACTTCGAATTTACTCTGTTATCCATTCTCGCATCAATTAACCTGTCAAGAATGGATTTGTAAAACTTGCTTCGTGTTGAAGCTTTAAAAGTCGACCCATGTTTGGTAAGACTACCGTCCTCATTACGAAGGCAATAATTACCAATTTGTATCCAAATTCCTTCTTTAAAAACATCTTTATCCAACGATATCCATTTAGATTCTACATTTGGTATTGTAGCTTCTAATATCAATCTTAATCTTTTTGTTAGCCATTCTACGTCAATGTCACAATTAGTATTGATACCATCAGTGTGACAATAAACCACAGCCTTATCTCCATATTTCTTCCTGATGAGTTCGATTCCCGTAGTAAGTAAAAACCTAGCAACCGCAGTAATTGCAATACCAACAGACATATCACCGTAGTTGAGGTAAGGGTTTGTATTAGCTCCATAGAACGTATTCACCATAATCTTTAACGCATTGGACTTACTATCTCCTTCTTTTGTCCCCATTTCCTTGAAAGGTTTTCTAAGTTCTGTGAATTGTTTACACATATCATAGAGACAGCTGCGTCTATTACTGTCTATTTTAACCTTTACTCTCTTACCTATACGATTGTCGGGTATATAAAGGTTTCCATTTTTAAACTCTAATTTGTCACTATACTCATCATATCCTACAATTGTAGTAGTATCAGGGCCTAAATTAAGAGCCATAGCTATAGAAGGATAGAACGATGCGAAATCCACTTTAATATTCTTAGCATGGAATCCCGGTTCAAATAAATCAATATAAGCTGCTTGGAAATTACCTTTGTCAGACTTATATATATCAGGATGTCTATCCTTATTAATGTCAGAGGTTACTATTCCTTCTTTATATAATGCTCTACCTTGTAGAATCTTTGTAACATATGAACTAGGTGCGTTGATATACGTGTCTAACGGCACACCTATAAATTCTGCTGTGAACTCCAGTCTTGGATAGTAGTGGTCAAAAAGATACTTTGTACAATCTACGTCAGACAGGACATAATCGTGGATTTCAGATAAGCTATAATCCAGTAAATCTTTCTCACTAAAATCTAATTCAATAGGTTCCAGTCCGAAATATCTACTGACAGGCTTAAGACCACGTGGTAATCCTGAAAGGGCATAATCAAGGCGAGTATGTCTTAATAAATCAAGAACAACTCTCCCTCCTGCACGCATTCGTAGGTCGTCAGATGCTTTTTGAGGTTGCCAACCGTAGTCTGACCCATCACGATTCAACAATTTCTTGTAGTTACGTATGCCATGATAGGCTGCACGATATAGAATCTGAGGGATATCATAACCTACAAGGTTATATCCATAGATTATATCTGGGTCGTAGTCCTTAACGAACTTCGCAAAGTCCATTAGAACTTGTTTATCATCTTCTCCATCCCATAGATAAACTTCACGTTCTCCGGTTGAGGTGACAATCCCGATTGCCACCACGGGGTAGTTTTCCCCGAAGGGAAACGACCCGTCGGGACTATGAGTCTCTATATCAAAACAAAGAGATTTGACAGGTTGGTCATTAGCGAATTTATAAAAGTAATCTGGATGCTCTATTAAGAGTCTATCCATAATTTGTTCTCTACCTCCATCAAGTATTAGGCTCGATGGAAGTTCTTCTCCGGCTCTATAATACTCCTTTCGCAGCAAGATAGAGCCCTCTTTGCCTGTTCTACTGTACTGTTTGCCAGTCTCAGAATCAGGCACATAACAATAAGGCTTATATGGTACAACGTTGCTTTCTTTCTTTCCATTACGCCACATTATACTTTGTAAGTTACCAGTCTCTAGGTTAACTGTGTTGGGGCTGCATATACCAATAAGGGGTACTTTCACTCGTCCTCCCAACGTGTACCAGTTCTGTCAGGTGTAGATATCTTCCATCTGTCACCTACAGGCCAGTAGTAAGGATATGACTCGATATTGAAAGCATTCTGTATTGCTTCTTCAGGCCAATGTTGTGCATAGAATTGAAAGTCTTTACGTAGTAAGTTAAGTCTGTGTGACTTGTGTATCTTGTCGTTACCTAGCCACTCTGGATACTCGATAGGTCCAGTAATCTCATATAGTTGCATAGTGTTGTTGTAACCACGTGCTTTCCATTGTGTTATCATAGTGTTCACATACTCCTTGAGTGCATTCTCATAACCATGCCACATAATCTTAGCTGGATGATTAAGCCAACCTTTGTGTGGATAGTTAGGCTGCATAGCGTTGAGTAGTTGCATACCCTCAACACGTTGCTTACCCAAGCGTTTGTAGTCTAGCATTTGTGCAGACTCCGCAAAGTCTGCTACCGGTAAAAATGTTTGCATTATTTCCTACCCTCGCAGTGGTCACACAAGTCTCCCTCGAAATGAGAGATGTGTTGCCCACATTGTGTACATTTTTTATATTTCATATCTTTTTCCTTCCTTTTATTTCCTTTTCCATCACACTGACAGTTCTGATGTCCATATATACAATTGCATATATAAAAGTTTGTCTTGTCACTAATCGTCATACTCTCTCCATATCTGTTCATACTCTTTCCTGCACTCTGGACATTCCCATATAATCTTATGGTAGTCTTGGAATACTTTCTTGGCTGGTCTTGTTAGAAGAAAGTTCTTCTTGTAACACTCTTCACAAAACCTTCCAATCATATATCTAACTCCCTGTACTCATCAGAAGATAGGAAACCAGTCAAGGTTCCTCTACCTGCGATGTTTCTTCTCATGTATCTTAAAAAATCTATTGTGACTTCTAATCCTTTGTCTTCTAAATCTTCGTTAAGATATTGTAAATGTCTAATTAAATCTTCTATCACTATCATAAATACTTCTCCGCTACTTTAAGATACGCTTTGTTTGCTTTAAAGATAGGACCACGTAACTCTTCAGGTATATAGTTTATACCTTCCATACCTTCTTCTAGGTTCTCCATGAATAAACGTATGTATATATCGTGATTAGCACTTATGTACTCATAACCCTTTTCTAAGTCTTCTTCGTAATCTCTTACAAAGTTAATGATTTGATAAGCTCTACCTAATGCTCTTGCATATCCATCAGCTTCAGGTGTACAACCAAGTATACGTGCCATCATACAACCTACTGACTCTGAAGAACCTTTACAGTATTCTAACATAGATACCATAGTGTGTTTCTTTCTAACTAAGTCAGTAAACATAGCGTGATGGAAATCCTCTAACCATTCACCTTCGAACTGATACTTATCACTAACCTCATGGAATTGTTCAATAACCATTCTATATTGCTTGAAGTCATTACCAGCATCTACTCCTTCTACCATTTCATCTATCACTCGTAGATAAGCATATAACTTGTATATATCTTCTCTTATACTTCTAGGCCATTCATCAACACACGAAAAGAACGTAGTGCTGAACTCTTCCATTATATCTTTACATCTCATATTTAACCTGCTGGTCCCGGTTTTGATAACACATCTTCCGCTTCTTCCATCTCTTCAAAGTAACCATACGCTTCCATCTGTTGTATCAATGCTATAGCATCTTGTATTGCTACAGATATACTCATATGAAATAGTTGGTCATCTGTTATTTCTTTACCAATGATAGGACTTTCCATTTCTTTTACTTGTTGTTGGTGATACATCCAAGCTGCGTGTAGTAACTCAGTCCAGCGTTGTCGCTGTTCTGTTTTTGAATTATCGATTATCCCCGTCACCTTTCAATACTCCTCTCTCTTTCCTGTCAGTGAGTTTTAAGTAGTTCTCATGTAATACTTCTACTAATGTCATATCATACATATCAAATAGTCTTGCTATGTACCACATTACATCACCAAGTTCTCCACGAATCTCTTTGTACTTATCTCCATCTCCACGAACTTGTTTCTTGTATTTACCCAATACTTCTCCAACTTCGTTTGCTAAACCTATCATTAGGTATTCTTCTTCTTTATCTTTAGGATAGACTGCTGTCTCCCTTGTCCATTTCTTATATGTTTCAAAATCCATTATATCACTAGTTCCTTTGGTACCATATTTCTACGGTATAACCAATTCCTTTCTGCGGGTAGATATCTATATACTAAGTCAGACTTTATATCACCCTGTATGGGCCAAGGCTTTATCAGTATTAAATCGTTTGGTCTACACCACATTCTACGTTTAAGTTTGCCGGGGATTCTTACCATTCTATTATTACCATCTTCACAGAGAGCTGACATGCGTGAGCCGCCAGACATTTCTCTGACGACTGCAAACTGCATATCACCACGTGGTAATTTACCCGCTCTCTTCTCTGTGCTTCCAGCTTTTGATTTCCTCGACTGCTTCTTTCCCATAGTCTCCTTTTGCGTTAAGTAGGAATCCTACTTCATCCCATTCATTTTCTACTACCCAGCGGTAGTCTTCTTTTGTTTTGAAGATATCTGGCCAATCACCCCTCACTACTTCTATAGAAGCAGCAGATGGTGCGTCAGCTAGTATATTAACAGTCTCACCAGTAAAGGGGTCTGTTATATCTATGTCTTGACAGTATCTCTCAATATACTCTTGAGATATCTCAGGCCAATACTCTTCAACCCAATCTTTCGTTTCACTAATTAAGTCATTCCATTTTATCTTAGACTCAGGTGTAGTGAGTAGAGGACTTTTGAAGTAATACTTCTTACCATCCTCTTCTCTTTCTTCTAGAAACCCTGTCATAAGTAAACCTGTAATCACAGGTTCTAACTTAGTAAAGGGTAACCCAGCAGCCTTAGCAGCAGTTCTAATCTCGCGTGATGTCATCTTCACAATCTCGCTACCTGCTAAACCAAATTTGTCTATACGTGTATCAGGGAACAACTTAAGTAAGTCAGTTCCATGTGATGGCATGTGTAAACATTCATTGATAAAGGTATTCAAGTATATACGTAGACCTAACCAAGTATGCTTAGGTGTCAGTAATCCGTAAGTAACTCCATCTTTCTCGACCTTCAGAAGTTCATCTGGATAGAATCTACCTACCGCATTGATGACCTTCAATAGATACTGCACTTTACTTCTTGCCACAGGGAAAGAAGTAGGTATGGCTTCAGATATAAAGGGTGCGCAAGGATTACGTAGTAAGATGGCTTCTTCGTCATCTCTACGACCTATTGCATCTATCAAATGCATTCTGAGTCCTTCTATCTCTTCATCAGACATACTTTGCATAAAGCTTTTAGGTACAGCTGAATCTTTTAACTTATGTTTCACTACTGCATCAGTTTGTAAAGCAGTAGGATTGGTGTGACCTATCATACAACGTCGTTCTAACTCAGCATCAAAATATGCTGAACCTTTACTGTTCTCGACAGCTACACACATAAATACATATTTAGCGTGTAACTTTTGTTCTATGACATCCTGTGTGGTCACATCGGTTCTTTTACGGAGGGCAGGTCTTCCGTCTCCCCAAGTCTTTATAACTTCCATAACTCCTTCTGGAAGTTTTTGGGCTTCAGGGATGGCAATAAATCTGGCACGGTTGATTTTATCCATTTCATACCAGACGGCTGTCTCAGAAAGATGTTCTATCGTATGGAAGTATTCCTCAGGAAGTAGTCCGAAGACTGCATCCATTATAACGGTCTTGCCAGTACCGCTATATGCTTTGATAACAAAATTGTTATCTTCTAATAGATAGCTAAGGGTAGCTACTACTCCCAATTCGTCTTCTCCTATAATAGGATTGGCTGACCCATCTTTCTTTTTGACGTTATGTAAATAACGAACAATGTCATGTAACTCAAAGCTCACTTATCACCTGTTTCATCTTCTCATTAATTTCTTTGGCTTTATTCAAATCTGCCTCTAATGATAGTATCGTTTTGTGTAATAAATGTTGCTCCTCGTCATGCTGTTCGATACTTATACTCTTGGCTCCATGAGGACTCTCTTTATATACTTTACTTATAAAGCTGCCTACAGCCTCATTAATATATTCTTTATAATTTTCTATACTTTTAACACTAAGCTCCATATGGCCATCCATACGTTTGAGCTCCATATCAATGGCTCCATCAGGCATACGATAATATCCTTTATAGAGCCAAGGGCGTTCTTCATCGGGATTACCTGACTGGACAAAGGGTATGTATAACATCTCATCTTTCTCAGATATAACTACATCACCTTTATATATCTTTTCACCAGCCAGTTCTCTCAATCTTTTCTTATCTGCTTTATTACCCATCTTTCCTCTCGGCAGCCCGACGTAAGTCGACTGCTCCGTTATCTACTAGACGTATAGCGTATTGCTTCAAGTCTTTATCACTGTATGCAGGGAACCTTTCTTTCATCTCTACGAATAAAGATATAAGGTCCATAGGCTTACTATCTAAATCTAATAAACCATCAGCTATGATACGTGGTACTATCCACTCCATGTCGTCTTGGAATGGTGAAGGTCTATCAGCCTCAGCAACAAATGCTGGCATAAGAATGTTTATACCTTCTTCTTCACCCCATTCAACCATAGGTTTAAAATCATAACCGTTTACTTCTCTACCTGTCAGTGTCTTTATCTTTCCCCGTCGAATTTCCCAAAGAACTTCACAAGGGTTAATATTCGCTTCAAAGAGGCGGTTGAAGTCCCTCTGAAGATTTTTATGAGTAGCTGAGCTCGTTGATAGATATCTGATATCTTTATCTTCAGCGTTGATAAACAGTCCATAAGTATAGTCATATATCTTTTGAACTCCTTTATCACACATAAAACACTTTTCATACTTTTCTTCATAACAATATGTCCTACGTCTTGTTGTATTATTCCAATGCATTACGCGTTGGATAGGTGTAACATACGCAAATTGAGCAAGGGCAGTCATATCATCTGTTAACCAGACTCTATCAGACTTGCCGCTTGCAATCCAATCGCTATATTCCATCAGTCCATCATGTCCTGACTAGCAGTATTACCACCCTTCGGAACCTTTTCATTTAGATTGAAGTATGGTTTTTGTTCACCATCTTTCCAATAGTCATTCCTGTACATAACCACTGTTCTCTTCTTTCCATCTATCTCAAGGGTTCCTGAGTAGTATACATTTCCGGCTTTGCTAGTGTTGCGGAATAATCCACCCCACTTGTGCAATTCAGTTTCTGTTTGTTGTGCCATATTTAATCACTTCTCCTATATTGTAGTGGTAGTATTTAAAGCTTTCGTAGCTTACCTGTATCATCTACAGACCAGCCGTATGCTTTTAGGCTCTCCACAACTTTTTCCTTTTCTTTATTTGCAGTATCAGTATAATCCATAAGTGCTTCAAACACTATATCTTTCATACCTACTACGCAATCCCCACACATCCAATGTCCACTACGGACAGTGGCGTGTTTTGCCCTATTGCTATTACCTTCGACTATATAGTCTTTACAGAAGGTGCATCGCCCTAAGGTTGTTCCTGCTTCTGGTTCTCTCATCCGTGCATTGTTCCTGTTTGAGACATAAGGACTTTATCACCTAATAAAAGCTTTTCTCCATATCTCTCATGTAGGTTCTCAAGCACCTTGTCAAATACCTTTATGATATCTATCTCTTTGTCAGGGACTATCTCTAAGTGAAATTGTCCTATCTTTAAGAGGTGGGTCATACCCTTTGATGCCTCTTTAGCAGCCAACTTTGCTTCAAACAAATCAGCAGCCATGTGTGCCATCTCTGGACTAGAAGATGAATCTGTCATCTATGACCTCCAGCTTTATCAATATTTTTCTTAAGTTCTTTATCATTCCTTGTGTTTCTCCTATATCATTACTAAGTCTATCTATTTCATCAGACAATAGTTTGATATGCTCCAGAACATCTTCGACATTCTGTATGAACGGTGTCCAATCAGCGTTGAAACTTTCGCTTCTTTTTCTTATTGTATCTTTTAGTTCGTTTAGTTCTTCGTTTAGCATTCCTAAAGCTCCTATCCCAATAAGGGTTTTTCCATTCTATCTTTCCCCATTTTGTCACTACGAATGGTTTTATCCATCCCATGTAATATTCAAAACAGATTTTTTCAGTAGGCTCCAATCCACGAGTTTTTACCTTTTGGATAAGGGTTTCTTTACTCTTGCCACCCTTATTCCATATGGTAGTGAATTGCACTCTTTTGGCTTTAGTCAATTGTGACAGTTGCCTTTCTTAGACAGTAGCATCCATTCTCTACATCCTCTACCCAAACACAGTGGGAGCCTTTATCAATATCAAGGGCTTCCATTATTTGCTTAGGGACATATACTCTTTCGTATTGGTCTATTGTCTTTACAGTTCCTATTTGGTTCATTTTATACTTACCTTCTTTCCTTTCTTTTCTGCTACTTTACTCACAGTTATATCTAATACTCCATTAGTAAATGTAGCCTTAGCTGAGTCTGCATCTACCTGAGGTTTGAACCTACGGGTATAGTTGTAGTCTCTGCCACTACCGTTGGTAGCTGACACTTTAATAAAGTGGTCTTCTACTTCGATGTTTATATCTTTCTTAGATACTCCGGGCATATCTATAGTAAATACTATATCAGTATCTCTATCTTCGTATGACATTGTATCTTTCTTTGGGGCTCCCTTAGCCAATGGCTTTGGAGTACCCTCTATCTCGTATGCTAAACTCATCATATCCATCCATGAGTCTAACAATGCTTCTATCCCTAACGGGTCATCTTTATTGTTTCTTCTTCTTCTGTTCATGTTTGCTCCTATATGAAGGGTGTAACCTTATCAGGTTCTCTTCCTTCTCCCACCACTCAGGGTATACCGCCTTGTTGGGTGGGTTTCCTATACGGGGTGGATTCCCACGACCGAGATTACCTTTGGACCTACCCATAGATACTCATCTCCGTCGTTTTATTAGGTTTCCTTTCCATATCTTTCACCTTGCTGACCTTCTCTACCATTAACTCAAGGAACTTAATATACGCTAGTATAGTAACTTCCTCTGTTTTGTTAAACTTGTAGTTCTCTTCTACAAAGCGAACACCACTAGGTATATCATGAATTTGTATATTATCAAATACGTCAAGCATCTTCAACCATCTACGCTTATCAGCGGCAGATAAAAGTTCCTTGATGTCGACTAAGTCTTCGTCGTCATCTAATAGTTCTACAAATTCTTTCAACATACTTATGCTTCTCGCATCCTATCAATTCGATAGGAACGGTGGTGTTGTGGGTATTGACTTGCGAATTGCTTCAGGTTATACCTGTTGTCTTTACCCATGATGTATACGTTACCTTCACTAGATAGACGGATGTCTTCTACTAAGATAGAACGCATAGCATCCTCATCGTGTTCGTGTTTCCATGATGAGAACTCGAACTCTGTGCGTACTTCAGGGTCGTACCTAAAGTTAACTTGCTTATGCTTTCCGGTGTCCTTATAGAAGGAGGCTGCCTTAAAGCATTGTTCAAAGATTTTTGTTTTTTTCATTTTAATCACTTCTTGAATCTAATATGTTTTGGGAGTATATAAAGGTTTGGTCAGATTTGTTTTACGGAACATAGAAAGCATATGCCATCTAACAATCCGTCTTCACCAATGGATATACGTTTACCACATATACCACACTTTCTCCACGCTAAACTCATAAATGCTCGTCAAATAATTCTTGTAGTTGCCAACGTATTGGCGTTTTTAATCTTCTAAGTTCAGTTGCATTAGCATGAAACCATTTCCAATTTATACTCTTACCATCTTTCTTCTTGTAAAGATAGTCTGCTTGGTCTGGGGTTATAGCCCAAACTCTCTTGTTACGTGGTTCGTCACGTCTGATAAATATAAAAGCTAAGGCTCCATGCCTCTCAGCTTGTCTTGCCATCTTAATCTGGTGTGAAGGTATAGACCTACTACTACCATAATATAGAGGAAAACTAGTAAGATTCCTAGTGGTCTTGCACTCGATGAGTATAGGCCTACTACGATAAACAGCCATAAAATCAGCGGGTTGCTTCTCTGCGACTGCTTTCTTAACATATTTACTGACGTCATTCGTATCTTGTATCCTAAACCACCACATATCTGCTTTCTGAAGGCTCTTCCTTATCTCATTCTCAAAGTTCTTTCCTGTATTCTTTGCCATCACTTGCCTACTACTGCTTAATAAAGCAATATAGTTATATAGGGCAAGGGCTCTATATAAAGTTTTCCCTATGCTATATAGAGCCTATACTAGTAGAACCACAGAGCCTTATAAAGAATTGCCTCCTGTTGCAAGGCATAACCACATAATTGCCATGATACCACAGAAGTATAAGAACTTGACACCTGTAGCCATCAAAGCCATATTACCTTGAGCTACTAAGTATCTGTCTATTGTTGCCATTCTATCTGTGTATCCACCCATATACTTTAACTTTTCACTGAGATTGTGATTAGTCTCATTGGTATAAGGGAATTTTTCTTTGTGAGAGTTTAGTCTCCCACGTATATCACCGTGCTTGGCATAGTCTGACCATGCTTCTCTATTTTGTTCACGGTGTAATTTTTGTTTAAGGCTGTCGATGTCTTCGTCTATATGCATAATTTCCACTCGCCCCACGCTTATTTCTTTGCCTCTAATCTACTACCACAACGTGGGCATTCATAACAGTAGAGTCCACCACCCATATAAAATTCTTCTCGCTCTATGTTACAGTAGGGACACTCTTTCATACTAACATTACCATAGTCATCCATAGCATCATGAACCCAGCTATAAGCATAAACCATTGTGCTTCTTTCATTTCATTCATATTTGTCCACCTATAACAGTATAACATTGTTGACAATAAGGGTTTCCTTCTATATCTTTATACTTTATATACTCCACTGCTAGTGGCCATTGACATAATCTACATTTCATTTATATACCCCTCTTTATCTTTACCTTCTTAACAGGTTTTCTTTCTATCACTTTTTTGAAGTCTACGAACTTTCCACCTTGCTCAGCAGATGGAGGGAGTTTATATCCTTCATATGGTATCTTTACCTTACGCTGTTTCATATTCATATTTATTATCTCTACCTATATAAAGCTTTCGCTAAGTGATAGCAGAAGAGACAGCTCCTACCAGAGATGAGTTCGAGGGTATATCCTCCGTGTGGACTGTCCTACTCTCCCGGACCGTGTTTTCAACGGGGTAAAAGGGCGTGGCCTGACACACATGCTACTCCAGCTTGGTTGGTTCAGCGTATAACTACCAAACATGGTTCGTATACGAGGTAGCACCAAAACGCTACCTGAGTTTTCTACTCATTGGCATAGGGGCGTTTGTTCAAATTCTGCTATCTTTAGTGGGATAGAAATAAGGATAAAATTCGTTTTGTCATTCATCTCGTGGTGAACGACTAGTAAAAGAGGTAAAACAATGAGTTCCCTACTTCTATCCTATCACCATTAGCGTTTGAGAGAAGCAACAGCCTTACTTAAAGCTTTGGCTATTACTTCTTTAGTTCTCTTACGACCATCATTACCATATAGGTTCAGGCCATATTTCTTTATCACTGCATTGATTTGTATAGCGGTGGGGCGGACGGACTTGTATTCCTTCCGAACTAACCGTCTAATGATATCAATACGGCTAACTTGCACGTATAGACCCCGGTATCTGACTATATAGACACTCTGTCATAGTTTTATCTTCACGCCACTTAGAGAACTTAGGATGACGAACTGACCCAGATGGGAACCAGCCGTTACCTTTGGCAGTGAATACTTGACCGATATACTTGTCGGGACTGCTAGTGAACTCACGTCGCATACTCTCAGTAAGACCACCACACTTTACGTCACAAGCTTTGTCAAATAGACTACCTCTGACAGCACCTACTTGACCAGCATACTTAGACTCAGGGTCAGCCATATCGAAACCAATACACATATACTCAATCTCTACCCGTTGTTTGACACGGATGTTTGCTTGAGGATAGTGATAGGACTCATTCTGCTTGAACACTAAACCTTCGTAGCCAGATGTTTCTACATAGTAATCCCATAGTGTATTTACGTCATGTCTAGTAGTATTCATATCATAAGTAGGTACTACTCTGAAGTACTGTGATAGATACCTGTCTTTTAGTTTAGGTATAACATACTCGGCAATGTAAGATACATAGCCTTGTCTTGCACCGTATATCTCTTTGGATACATCACGACCCCGATACACAATACAATCAAAGGCATAGAATGTTTGGTTAGTATGAACAGGATGTTTCTTGTTGTTTATATACTCACCTATAAGTTCGTAGTGTATACCTGAGTCACCTCCTTTATATACCCCATGCTTCTTGAGTTTACCATTACGGGAGTATATCGCATACTCACCGTCTTGGATAACCATCTTACCCCATATACCGTCGTACTTAGGCTGAACATATCTGTACTGTGAGAAGGATATATCATCCATATTGTCTTGGGTATATTCGCTATATTTTGGTCTGTCTGTTATCATATCTTTAACACCTTTCTAATTAGTTTGCTAAGCTCAATCGATAGCTTAGATGAATCGTCAATATACTTGTAGTTGGTAAACATGTTACGCATCCAGCGTTCGGATGCACCAGCAAAACCTAGTTGTATGACTGACCAGCCACGTGTCTCTACGTGTTTGACACACTTTGCAGTATGCTCGATTGCACTCATACCTCTATACGAAGCTGCTGATGGTTGACCATCACTAAAGACAATCATAAGTTTATGTGATTGAGGTTGGTCAGTTTGGTCTACTACTCTGTCGGCTGATGCAACGATAGCGTTACCGTCACGGTTTTCATACCTTGCTCGCATACCACCCATACTTGTAGGGCGGTCGGAAGTGCGAGGACCAAAGTATTCTATCATATCTGTCTGACCTCTACCACCTTCGTCGGCACTATGACCGAATACCCATAGGTTTAGTTGGTCGTTACCACTCAGTGCTTCTTTGACACATATAGCGGCATCACGTGCATGACGCATAGTGTATGAACCCATACTACCTGACTCGTCTACTAGTAGACATACATCCAATGGTTTATCTTGTTCTGTAATATCAAACTTGAATAGGTCAGAGCGACGCATAGGTATACGATGTAGCATACGCTTGTCAAGCTTACCTACCTTTTGGTTCCTGACAGTATACTTGTTCATGTTACCATACAGTTGTATCTTACGCTTGAGGGCATTAATCATACCTTTGTTACGTGAGACAGCGTCTCTATATGTTTCTTTGTCTCTAACTCTATCTTTGGCAGTAGTCCAATTAATTTGTCTTTGACCCTTATCAATAGCTAGGCCTTTGTCCATATCATACTCTTCGTAGTCTGACTCTATCAGGTCACGTATTTCTTCGAGTACTTCACTACCTAGACCTTCTTTGTGGTAGTCACTGAGGTCTACTCTTGCTTCACCACGTGCATCACGTATAGGTGACACCCGTGCGAGTTCATCTTTGGCACGTGCGACAGCATCATCAGTCATACGGTCAAGAATCTTATCCATCTCACTGTCAGATAGCTTTACGTCTGATTCTGCAAACCTTGACTTCATGTCTGTGAATAAATCATCTACCTCTGACATAACCTTGTCCATATCTACGTCATCATCCTTAGCCATCCGTTCAGCGGATTTCTTAAGATAGTTGTATAGGGATACGATACAGGTATATGTATCTTCTCTACTATCTAGACCCGTAGCTAATGCACGGGCAAAGAAGCGTATATGTGGGGCGTG
>Ga0098038_1000055_pt1 | contig 46083 bp, 29 predicted proteins | sample 5B_taG_FD_75051 | JGI IMG/M metagenome (GOLD analysis project Ga0098038, IMG submission 75051) | Marine viral communities from the Subarctic Pacific Ocean - 5B_ETSP_OMZ_AT15132_CsCl metaG | ecosystem: Environmental > Aquatic > Marine > Oceanic | place: Pacific Ocean | collected 2015-01-08 | reverse complement strand
TACTTCTAAAGATGTTTATGCTGTAGAAACTAATTTAATAGATCATAAAGGTACTGAAGGTATGTCAGGTTTATTTATTCCTGAACAATGGTCAATGCCCCCGCACATAGATCAATATGGCAACTCCAAAGTAGAAGAAGCTACTGTAGCTTTACAAGAACAGTTTGATAATTGGAAAAGAGAGCTAGCTCCAGAAGATTATCAACTTAGAATATCCCAGCACCCAAGAAATATAAAAGAAGCATTTGATAATAGATCTGTTTCTGTGTTTCCTACTCATCTTCTTTCTGCGCAAGCTAGAAGAATAGAGGAAAAAGAATATGGGTATGAATTTTTAGATATAACAACAGATGCTAATGGTAAACCAACTGTTACAAAAAGTAATAAGCAACCTATACGTGAGTTCCCAGTAAATAAAAAAACTGAAGATAAAACAGGTTGTCTTGTAGTATGGGAAAGACCTAATAAAGAAAAACCAGACTTTGGAAGTTATTATGCTTCTATTGACCCTGTAGCAGAAGGTAAAACTACAACATCAGATTCTTTGTGTTCTATTTATGTAATGAAAAATTCTGTAGAAGTCACAAAAGTAACGGGAACAGAAACTGAAACATATATTGAGCAAAGTAAAATTGTAGCAGCATGGTGCGGAAGATTTGATGATATAAAACAAACACACCAAAGATTAGAACTTATTATAGAATGGTATAATGCATGGACTGTAATAGAGAATAACATCTCTTTATTTATTAACTATATGATAAGTAGAAAGAAACAAAAGTATTTAGTTCCTAAAAGTCAAATAATGTTTTTAAAAGATTTAGGCGCTAATAAGAATGTATTCCAAGAATATGGTTGGAAAAATACGGGTACTTTATTTAAGTCACATCTTCTTAGTTATGGGATAGAATTTGTAAGAGAAGAACTTGATCAAGAAACAAAAGAGGATGGAACTGTTGTTAGAACAACTTATGGAATAGAAAGAATTCCTGATCCTATGTTAATAAAAGAAATGCAAGAATATGCAGATGGAGTTAACGTGGATAGATTAGTATCATTTGTGGCACTTGTATCTTTTATGAGAATACAAGAATCTAATAGGGGATATACTAAGCAAATCATAAGAGATGATGCGGCTAAAAAGTTGCAAAAGTCAGAAAATTTGTTTAAATTAAATAATAGTCCGTTTAGACATATGGGGAGAAAAAGAAAGAAAATAAATGGTAAATCTATAAAACGATCTGCCTTTAAAAATATTAAATAAAAACTATGCAGGTATATAATGCACTTCAGTTAAAAAAAGGAGCTAAGGTTGAAAGAAATAGAATGGGTGCTATTACTCAACCACTTCAGTTCTTATCTAGTAAGAAAAAAAATGAAGAATGGGCTGCTTGGAATCTAGATTGGTTAGAGTGGGAAGGTCTTAAACAAATCCGAAGAAACTCGAGAAGACTAATGAAAAATTATAAACTTGCAAAAGGTATAATTGATAAATCAGATTACATTATAGAAGAAAATAATGAGTATGCTGACATAGTAGATATGTTAGCAAATCGAGATGAAGATGCCGCATTAGAGCTTAAATTTTACCCAATTATACCTAATGTAATAAATGTATTAACTGCAGAGTTTGCAAAAAGATCTACTAAACTTACTTATAGAGCTGTTGATGAGCATTCATATAATGAGCTTATGGAACAGAAAAGACAAATGGTAGAAGAGACTCTAATGTCTGATGCAGAAGAAAAAATTATTGCTGCATTAATTTCGCAAGGAATGGACCCAAAATCAGAAGAAGCTCAAAAGCAACTTAATCCTGATAATATTAAATCTTTGCCAGAAATAGAATCTTTCTTTAAAAAAGATTATAGATCTATGTTAGAGCAGTGGGCAACACATCAACATAGTGTAGATACAGAAAGATATAGAATGGATGAGCTTGAAGAAAGGGCATTTAGAGATATGCTTATTACAGATAGAGAATTCTGGCATATGCGAATGATGGAAGATGACTATGATATTGAACTTTGGAATCCTGTATTAACATTTTATCATAAATCACCTCAAGCAAGATATATTTCTCAATCTAATTGGGTTGGTAAAACTGATATGTTAACCCCATCAGATGTAATAGATCAATATGGATACTTGATGTCAGAAAAACAATTGGCATCTTTAGAAGCTGCATATCCTATTCAATCTGCAACTTATGCAATGGGTGGGTATCAAAATGATGGAACTTTCTATGATGCAAGTAGATCTCATGCTTGGAATACAGAAATGCCTTCACTAGCAATGAGACAATATACTACAGCACTGGCTAATGATCAAACAAGTAATGGAGATGTAGTAAATCAAATCTTACAAGAAGGCGAAGGTTATGATAATAACATTTATAATCAAAATAACTTAATTAGGGTAACAACTACATATTGGAAATCTCAAAGAAAACTAGGTCATCTTACAAAAATAGATGAGACGGGTAATGTGTTTACTGATATAGTTACTGAAGATTATAAAGTAATGGATAAACCCGTTTATGATAATAGATTATTTAAAAATAAAAGCAAAGATAATTTATTATTTGGTGAGCATCTTGAATGGATATGGATTAATCAAGTTTGGGGTGGTATAAAAATAGGACCAAATATTCCAAGCTATTACGGTATGGATATTAATAATGGCTTTACTCCTATTTATATTGGTGTAGATAGAAAAACACCAGGACCTCTTAAATTCCAATTTAAAGGTGATAGTAATTTATATGGCTGCAAGCTTCCTGTAGAAGGAGCTGTATTCTCAGATAGAAATACAAAGTCAACATCATTAATTGACTTAATGAAACCTTTTCAAATTGGATATAATCTAGTAAATAATCAGATTGCTGATATACTAGTAGATGAATTAGGTACAGTTATTATGCTTGATCAAAATACACTTCCTAAACATTCATTAGGAGAAGATTGGGGTAAAGGTAACTTAGCTAAAGCTTATGTAGCTATGAAAGATTTCCAGATGTTACCTCTTGATACTTCTATTACAAATACAGAAAATGCATTAAACTTTCAACATTTTCAAAAATTAGATCTAGAACAAACTAATAGACTTATGTCTAGAATTCAACTATCTAATTATTTTAAACAGCAAGCTTATGAGACAATCGGTGTTAATCCTCAAAGGATGGGTCAACAGTTATCTCAAATGACAGCAACAGGTGTAGAACAAGCCGCTAGTGCATCTTATGCCCAAACTGAAATGTATTTTATTCAACATGCTGATTATTTAATGCCTAGAGTTCATCAAATGAGAACAGACCTAGCTCAGTTCTATCACAGTACAAATCCTTCTAAAAGGCTTACATATCTTACAAATAAAGAAGAAAAAGTAAACTTTGAGATAGAGGGTACAGATATGTTACTAAGAGAGCTAAATATATTTTGTACAACTACAGCTAATCATAGAGCTGTCTTAGAACAATTAAAACAATTGGCTATGAATAATAATACTACAGGTGCTAGTATTTATGATCTAGGTCAAATTATTCAATCTGATTCTGTAGCTGAATTATCACACGTATTGAAAGACAGCCAAGATAAACAAGAGAAGCAGAAACAAGAAGAAATGCAGCAACAGCAACAAATGCAACAGCAGCAAGCTCAATCTCAACAGCAATTACAGCAATCTAAACTTGACGCTGATGCTGAAGAAGCAGAAAAAGAAAGGCAGAAAGATATTCTTATTGCAGAAATTAGAGCTGCTGGTTATGGTTCTATGGTAGATCTAGATAAAAATAATCAGAATGATTATAGAGATGAGATGGCAGATATTAGAAAAAGTGAGCAATATACTCAACAAACTAATATACAAAGACAAAAACTAAGTGATGATATGGTCAAACATTCTCAAAAAATGACTATTGAAGAACAAAGAATACAAGCTCAAAAAGAAATAGCAGATAAACAATTGCAAATAGCTAGAGAAAATAAGAATAAATATGATGTTCAAAGTCCTCCAAAAAAGACTTCTAAGAAAAAGAAAAAATAGTTTAGCTATATAATGCAAAAAAAGTGTATAAAATTTTAGCATAATTTTAAATCTTTAAGATTTATTTTAGTATATTAAAGTAATAACCAACAAAAACTGACACATGGCAGAAGAAACAAATGAGGAAACTCAAGTACAAGACTCTACAACGGTAGAGGAAGTAGATGTAAATATTGATGAGATTTTTGGTCAACCAGGCGCTGAAAGCATTATGTTACCAGCAGATGAGGTTGAACCAGAACCAGAAGAAAAAAAGTCAAATCTCTTCTCTAAACCAGAAGAACTTGACACAACGTTCATTGACAAGACTGAGACTACAACTGAAGAAGTAGAAGCAAATGCAGAAGAACCTATAACACCTGAAGCAACAAAAGAATTAGTTGATGAGGCGTTGGCAGAGTTAGATGATGCAATTACGGAAGAAGAAGTTGGAGAATCTAAAAAAGGTAGACGCAAAACTGATAAAAGCGGTTTACTTGATTTAGCTAATAAAATGATTGAGGAAGGTACTCTTTTTGGCTTTGATGATGAAAAACCTCTTGAAGATTATACTACTAAAGATTTTAGAGAATTGTTTGAAGCTAACTTTCAAGAAAGAGAAGCTAAGATTAGAAAAGATACTCCTAAAGAATTTTTTAACTCACTTCCATCTGAACTTCAAGTAGCTGCAAAATATGTTGCAGATGGTGGTACTGATATGAAAGGTTTATTTAGAACTTTATCTAATGTAGAAGAAGTTATACAGTTAAATCCAGAAAATGTAAACCATCAAGCAGAAATTGCAAGGCAATATCTTACGGCTACTAACTTTGGTACGGCTGAAGAAATAGAAGCTGAAATACAAGATTGGGCTGATATTGAAAGGTTAGAAAAAAAGGCAAAGCAGTTTAAACCAAAGCTAGATAAAATGCAAGAGAAAATGGTTTCTCAAAAACTAGCTGAACAAGAACAAAAGAAAGTTCAACAAGAACAAGCTGCCCAAGACTATATGGATAATGTATATAACACTCTTTCAACAGGTTCACTAGGAGATATCAAGTTAGATAGAAAATTGCAAAATCAATTATACTCTGGATTAGTACAACCTAATTATCCTTCTATATCAGGAAAGTCTACAAATTTATTAGGACATCTTCTTGAAAAATATCAGTTTGTAGAACCAAGACATGATTTAATCGCAGAAGCATTATGGTTGCTTTCAGATCCAACGGGATATAAAGAAAAGGTTAAAAGTCTTGGCAGTCAAGCGGCTGTTGCAGATACAGTAAGAAAATTAAAAACTGCACAGTCTAAAAAAATGAGTTCTTCATCTCAAGCACAAGCCTCAGGTAATGCAAGGAGGAGTGGAACAACAAGAAGAAAACCAACAGTACAAAGAAAGAACAATATGTTCAAAAGATTTTAAATTAGTAAACAAATAAAAACAAATAATAACAAATGGCAACTCCAGTTTTAAACAATGGTATCTTTCTACGGGATACAGCGTACAGCGCAAGTTCACACGTAGATTCTTACCACTTGGTTAACATGTTGAAAGATGCAGAACCAATGGACTTAGGTCCAGTGGACTTATGGGCAATGTCTCAGAAAGTTGAAATGCCTCTTTATCAAATGTCTAGCTTTGGTGGAAAGAACGTAATTGAAGTAGATAATGCTCGTGGAGAGTATAAGTGGCAAACTCCTGTATCTAGGGATCTTCCTTACATTGTTGAGGATTTAGCACCTGGTGATGATACACGAGGAGCAGATGGCACAACTTTCCAAATTAAAATGAGCTGCAGAGAATTTGGACATGGTGATATCATCACATATGACAAATACAATGGAGCTGAGCTTTATATCACAGATGAGGATATTCTTCCAATGGGTGATGGATTTATCTACACTGTGCAGATGGTTAACAATAACAACTCTGCAACTTTTGATTCTCGTTTCTTGGCTAATGGAACTAAGTTCTTTAGAAAAGGTTCTGCAAGAGGTGAGTATGGTGAGAGATTCTCTGACATTTCTACAGGAACTGGTTTCCGTGAATTCTACAACTATGTAGGTGGAGCAGAAGCACACGTTCACTATTCAGTTTCTTCTAGAGCTGATCTTATGATCAAAGGTGGAATGAATGCTGATGGTACTGTACCTGTAACTGAGATCTGGAGATCTTCAGGAGATAACATGGATCCTTCTGTAGCTTCATTAGATGATATGGTTAAGAAAATGGGTAAAGATGGTGTTAAGAGAGCTTTTGATAATGGCGATCTTTCTAGATCTTTCCTTACTCAAATGGAAGCTGCTCACTTGACAAAAGTAGCAAATGACATTGAGTCTTACCTAATGTGGGGACAAGGTGGTAGAGTTAGACAAGACGGACCAGATGATTTGAGATTATCTGTAGGTCTTTGGCAACAACTTGATAACTCTTTCAAAAGAGTATATAACAAGAACAACTTTAACCTTGACCTATTCCGTTCTGAGATCTATAACTTCTTTAACGGTAAAGTTGAATTCCAAGGTCCAGATCCACAAAGACAATTGATTGTCCAAACTGGTATGGGTGGAATGAGAATGGTAAACGAAGCTATCAAGAGAGAAGCTGTTGCTTCAGGTCTTGTAATTCAAGCTGCTGATATCGGTGCTATCACTGGTCAAGGTATGGACTTGAACTTTGGATTTGCTTATACTTCTTATGTAATTCCTTTCCTTGCTAATGTTAAGTTTGTACTTAACCCAGCATTTGATAATGTAAATACTAATGATATTGAGAACCCAATTATTGATGGATTCCCATTATCTTCTTATTCATTCATTATCTTTGACATCACTGATAACACTAATGACAATATCTTCTTACTGAAGTTGTCTTGGGATAATCAACTTAAGTGGTGGTATCAAAATGGTACAATGGACTACATGGGACGTAGCCAAGGATTCCAGTCTTCTGGTCAATTCAACGGATACAGAGTTATGATGTCACAAACAATGCCTGCAATCTGGGTAAAAGACCCAACTAAGGTATTGAAGATTGTTATGAGAAACCCAGTTACTGGAGGATCGTTCTAATCTAAACAATAAATTCTTAAAAGGGGGAGGGCTATTCCTCTCCCTTTTTTTTTAACCAACAAAATAAATAACCAATAACAAAAACAAAACCAATGGCAAAAGAAACATTTACAATGGTGGAAACACCATCAGCAAGTAGAGAATCAAAAATCTCTATTAAACCATATTTTGATGCACGAGCAGAAAACATGGGATTAGAAAATTATGGATTAAGTTTATTTGATGGAATTAAACATCAAGAGCAGTTAGCATGTCTAGAGATTAATGGAATTAATAGATATCTAACAGGTCTTAATGAGTTTGCTCCAGAAATTAAAAAACTTCCTAAAGAAAAAAGAGAAGCTAAGGTAAAACAGATAAGAGAATCTGTTGCAGACTTAGAAGCAGAATTAGCTTCCAATATACTTGACCCAGAAGATAAAGACTTTTGGAATAAAGTAAAGTTATTAAAACCAGACAATAATGAATTCTGGAATAAGATTGATATAAGTGTAGGAAATGATAGTAAATTTCTTAACATGAACGATCCTTATGATAGAATTAAATTACATGCTATTGAGGCAGGAGGGTTTTCTTTAATTGCAAAAAGTTATGAAGATGCAAAGGCAAAACCAAAACCACCTAAGTTTTATTTAGATAAAGACGCAGAGACTGTATCTAGTAGAACTGAATATAAGAAGCTTAGAAATAAAGCGCTATCTGAACTACAGAAGTTATTTGATAAGAATAGTACTAAACTGTTCTATGTAGCAAAAGTTGTAGATGCAAGTAGCACACAGTACAAAAAGTCTACTCCAGGAGATATTCTATATGAAAATATGGATACACATATCCATGGAGAAGGAGCTGAAAGCAATATGGAAAGAGCCGTGAATCAATTTTTAGATGCTACTAATTGTGACATGGAAACATTAAAAATTAGAAGTATTGTTAAAGATTCCAGTTTTTTTAAGTATATTATTACTAAGAGCGATGGACATATTTATCATAACAAGAAGAATGTCATGTTAGGAAGAAATGTGTCTGATGTAGTTGAATTCTTAAAGAATCCTCTTAATGAAGATATCTTAGATGATTTAACTAAAGAATGTGAAAAGTATTGGAAAAGTTAAAATAAATATATTATACCAGGTAAAATGCTAAGAAATCTAAAAGGTAGTAGTAGATCTTTATAAAATAAAAGTTATGAAAAAATGCATGAAATGTGATGGAAGTGAGAAAGTAAAAATGAAGGCAGGTGGTTCACTAGATCCAATCCCTGCAGGTAATAAAGGATTACCTAAATTATCTAAAACTGTAAGAAATAAAATGGGTTACATGGGAATGGGTGGATCGGCATTAGAGTCATCTATGAATGGAATGATGTACAAGCATGGAGGTTCTTGCGGTAAAAGAATGAGATATAACAGAACAAATAAATCTTTTTAATTATGGCAATGAAACAAAAAGGCGGAGGCTGTGGATGTAGTAAAACTATGCCCAAGTACTCTAATAATCCTAGATCAATGCAAGGTAGAGTTCTTCGCGATGGAGGAATGGTAAATGCTTATATGTCAGGAGGAACTATGAAAGGTGATAGAGTTACTAAAGGTTCTATGTACAGAAGAGGAGCTGAAGTAAAAATGATGAAACAAGGTGGTTATAAATGATTAAACTTACTAACATGACAAAGAAAGACATGAGAGAGTTTGAAGTACAATCAGCAATGAGTACTTTACAAAGAGCTCAAGATATCCAAAAAGATGCTAAGTTAATGAAAGAAGTAAGAAGCATGGCTAGTAAAGAAGCTCAGAAGTTTCAAGCACTAGCTGGTGGTGGATCAGTAGCACCTAAGAAAACTTTATCTAGAAAGAAAACTTTAAAACGTAAATAAGATGGCAAATAAGAATGAAGATCCCCCTAGCTGGCTAAGACAATTGCTAGGTCGAATGGGTCCAGATGCAGATGCAGAACCAATGGGAAACAAATACAAAAAAATTGGTGCTGCTGGTTTACTTACTACAGCTCTTGGTATGGGTATTCAATCAAGAAAAAAGAAAAAGGACGCTTTTCAAAAAGCAAATGATATACTAGATTATGACAGAAAACGTGATAAAGAGGACTTTAAACAATATAGAAAAGACCAAAGAGCTTTACCAAAAGATAAGCGTTATCAAAAAGACGGTGGTACTGTTTTTTCAAGAAAATCTAGAATAACTGATTACAATGGCAAGAAAAAAGGCAAAGGCAAAAAGTAAAACTAAAAAGGACTCATGCTATTATGCAGCTAAAAGAGCTCATAAAGTATTTCCTTCTGCTTATGCTAGTGGTATGATTGCTAAGTGTAGAAAGAAGAAAGCTGGTAAAAGTAAGACTAAGGCCAAAAAGAAGAAGAAAAAATAATGGCAATTAGAAAGACAAAGAAAGGTGCAGCTCTTAAACGCTGGTTCAAAGAAAAGTGGACTGATGAAAAGGGTAATGCTTGCGGATCTTCTAAGAATAAAAAAACTAAGAAGTGTAGACCTAGTAAAAGAGTTTCTAAAAAGACTCCTAGAACCTGGGGTTCTATGTCTAAGTCACAAAAGAGAAAAGCTGTTGCAGAAAAGAAAAGAGTTGGTATGGGTAGAAGAACCAGTGCTATTAGAAAAAGGAAAACAACTAAAAAGAAGAAATAATGGGAAAGATGCCAAAAACTTTATATAAAAAAGGTGGAGCTGCAAAAAAGTTCAAACCTCATATGATGTATGATCCTAAAACAGGAAAAGGTTATAAAGCAAAAGTTATGGCCGATCATACCCGTATGAAAAAGAAAGGTTATACACATACTAAACCAAAAGCTAAAAAGAAGAAATAATGGAAAAAATAGATGCAAATAAAGTACTAGGTACTTTTAGAAAAAACTATGAAGATAGAAAAAAGTCTATGATGAAAAGTTATATGGAAGGGGGACTTGCTGAAACTGCTACAGAAGGATGTGCAGCTGGGGAAGATTGTACACCAGGACGTAGGAGAAAAAGAAAGAGAAGAAATAAGAGACGTATTAGAAGATCAAGAGCAAGATACTAATGGCAACTAAAAAAAGTAGTAAGAAAAAAGGAGCAATGAAAGGCTGTACAATCAAGAATGGTTGTAAGTCTAAGAAAGGTGGTCTTACTGCTAAGGGTCGTAAAAGTATCAACCGTAAAACTGGATCTAATCTTAAAGCACCTCAACCAGGTGGTGGGGCTAGAAAAAGAAGTTACTGTGCAAGATCTAAAGGTCAGATGAAAAAGTTTCCTAAAGCTGCTAAAGATCCAAACAGCCGTTTGAGAAAAGCAAGGAGAAGATGGAAATGCTGATGATTTTTTTGTATATTACTATATGAGTAAAACTTTTAAAGAACCCGAAGAAACAGATGATCAAATCTTTATCTACTGGGATTATTAAAAATGGCAACAAAAAAGAAAGATAAAAAGTGGATGCAAAAAGTTACCAAGTCAATCAAAAGACGTGGTACTAAAGGTAAATGTACACCTATTACAAAGAAGACTTGTACAGGTAAAGCTAAAACACTTGCTAAAACTTTTAAGAAAATTGCCGCTAAAAGAAAAAAGAAAAAGAAATGAAAAGTAAGAAAACAAACATGAATCCTGCAGAAGCTCTTGGTAAAATGCAAAGAGCTAAGATGGGAAAATCAGTAGGTTCATATCTTGAAGGTGGTAGAATAATGTATAATGATGGAGATCCCAAGAAAAAGGGTAAATTAAAAGAACAAAATCTAGATGAAGTAGATGCTAATACAAGTAATATTTTTCAAAAAGGTTTGTTTAGAAAAGCAAGGGCAAGAAACTATGCTAAAAATAATCCAGGAACTGCTTCAAGTGTCAGAAACTATGGAAAACGTAGAGTAGTTACTACATATAATGATGACGGTTTTAAAGGAAAAGCAATCCGTAAAAATGTTTAGATAATGTTAAATAGTGCAATAGTCATAAAATTAAAACAAAGGATCAACAAGCTTGATAGCCAAGACTATGATAATATAGAATGTTGGCAAGCTGTTGAAGCTTTTAATAAAGCACAAGTAGAATGGTGCAGAAGACAGTTGCATGGACTTAACATTGTTAAGGAGGGTGATGAGCAATCTACTAGAAGAAAAGATGATCTTCAAGTATTGCTTTCTGATAATGAACTTTCATTAACTGATAAGAAAGATTATTTCCGTGGAGCTATTCCTGGAAACTATCTGCAGTTTAAAAGGGTAGATGTATTTGCTTGTAAAGATTGCTGTAAAGATAGAAGAATGACTGTATATCTTTCAGAAGAAGGTAACTTAAATCAATTATTAAGAGATAAATCTAAGAAACCTTCATTTGAATGGGCAGAAACGTTTGTTACATTAATTGGTGGTCAAGTTCATATTTACACTAATAATGACTTTGAAATATCAGAAGCAAATTTAATTTATTACAGACAACCAAGAAAAATTCAAATTCAAGGTTGTGTAGATCCTTATACTAACGAAGAAACTTTAGTAGAAGTAGAATCTGAATTTAAAGATGATATAATTGAAGTAATTATTGATGAAGCTGTTAGTGTATTAGCTGGTGATATAGAATCTCCAGTACAATACCCAAGAGGTACTCAAACTGCTGAAAGAAATAATTAATCTTAGGTTTGATTAATTAAAAAACTTTTAGTATATTATAGTATATTATTTATTTATAAAATTTAAAAAAAGAAAAAATGGCTTATTTTAATCACGCATTTAAAAAGACATTCATTATGTCTTCTTATGTTGATCCTGTACCAGGTACACCTACTGCTGCTAGTGGTGCGCTAACTTCAGGACAATTATCTTTGTATGATGCAAAGACTTGGGCTCCACTAGATGTGGCTACTCCATCACAATGTCAATTCATTATCGCATCAGGTGCTCCTTATGCAGATGACAGAATTGGACCTTTCCACGGTGGTTATCAAGAATCAATTAAATCAAAAGGAATTAATCCTAAGTTTGTAACTAAGGTTTGGGAAGCTCCTGCACATGATGCTCAGAATTCTATTCTACATATTGGTACTACACCATTTACTGCTGGGGATGCAAATTGCTGCCCAACTTTCTTATGTGGTGAGAACTATCACTTAAGAGTAGATGTAAAAGGATCTCCTGCATTGAGAATGTTAAATCACCAAGCATACCAAGAAGTTACTGCTTATACAGGATGTTGTGATGATGCTTCAATTGCTCCTGTAGCTGTTAACCCAGCTATTGTAATGCTTGCATGGCAAGAAGGAATTCAAGAGAGTGTTATCCTAACAGGAAGAGGGCCTAATGGACGTGCTAATGCAGAACCATTTGTTATTCCTGTAGTTACTGTAACTGCTGCTGGTGCTGGTGGTGCTGTAGGAAACGGAACAACTCTAGTATATCCTGAAGGAACTGCTGCTGGTGTACTTACTGCTGCTGTTGCTGCAACTAATACCTTCTTAGGTTTAGTTGGTCCAGCTACAGTTATTGCAACTACTGCTGATGCTTATACTCCTGCTGCTTACACTGATGAGTGTGCTGGATTAACATTAGTTGGTGCTTACGAAGAAACTAGATTTGGAGATTGTACTTTCCAACCATCAGATTTCTACGGAACTGAGCCTCTAAGAATTTATGCTTCTGAAGTTGACTTAAATGGTGATCCATGTGAGTTTACTGGAGTATGTATTCAGCATGAGTGTGAAGGTAGAAAAGCTAATGGTCTTGGTGAGACTGTTGCTAGAGACTTTATCTTGTCAGAATCTTACAGACAAGTTCCTTTTGCAACTGATCTAAGAATCCGTGAGATTACTCAAGGTAATGATATGTTAGGTGCTGGAGCTGGACAAGTTGATAGAACTGCATCTTATGATAGATTAATGATTCTACATAGCATTCCAAGATACAATAACCCAACAGGTACATTTGATAATGATCAATATTTACTTGAGATTGTTGGTCCTGCAGGAACATTAGCTGCTGGAGCATTGAAAGATCTTAGAGATGATGTTGATGCTGTATTAACTGCTGCTGGTAACGGAGCTTGTGTTGAGCAAGATGTTTCAGGTGGTAATGCATGTGCCGCTGCAAGTGTTGTTGTAGTAGCATAATATAATTAATTACTCATTAAAGGGAGAGTGAGATTTATTTTCTCCTCTCCCTTTTTTTATTCATCAATATGGCAAATCATGTATTAAGTTTAGAAGTACCCCCTGTAGGAAATGCCTGTGTCATGAAAATTTTTGATACAAGTGTGTATTCTCCACAGGTTGCTATTTTTGAACCAAAACTTCAAATTACAGTTCCTGGGTATACCTATGCTGCAGAAGTTCATTTTCAACCTGAGTCATCTTGTAATCTAACAGGATGTGATTTAGGATTACAAACAGAACACTGTGGTCAATCATACGTGAATTTACCAGATGGAATATATGTAATAAAATATGTAGTAGACCCAAGTCATGTGGTTTATGTAGAATATAATCATTTAAGAATGACTCAAGCTATGGATCTATATCAAAAGATTTTATGTGACATAGATGTGGCAGATTGCGATCCACCTAAAGCCGTAAAAGATAAACTAAGGCATCTTAGATTGATTAGAATGTATTTAGATGCAGCAAAAGCTAAAGTAGAAACATGTCATGATCAACAAGAGGGAATGACACTTTACAACTATGCTTTAAAGCTTCTTAAAAAATTAGATTGTAGACATTGTTAAACCAAATTAAACCAACAAATTATGGCAGCAGGAACAAAATGTAAAAGTTGTAATAGAACTTTAACTTGTGGATGTCAAAAAAGAAAAGCATCAGATGGTACTCAAGTTTGTTCATCTTGTGCAGCAGCTTATGAAGCTAAACTAAAACAAGGAAGATTAAATAAATTTGTAAAATAAAATGGCGGGTGTAGCATATTATAGATTAGTAGACTGTTGTAATGCTGATAATTTTACTTTAATAAATATTCCAGCATCACCAGGTATAGTACCTGATGGTATATATACGTTTACTACAGACATACCTAATGTTGGTGGAACTACGTTTGATATTGTAAGTGGTAATTGTTATAATTTAACATATGAATCCAGTGTATTTAACTCATATCCTTCTGTACCCTATGCAACATTGGTATTAGAGCAAGCAGGAACATTTGCGGATTGTACAGCTGCTACTACTTGTCCTGATTGTAATACAGGTCAGTATTATATAAAAGCAGATCCCTGTTGCGGAGGTGATGCTATATTTTTAAGAGGAGAACCTTATATTGGAGGTGGTCAAGGTGGAGCAATGCCTTCATTTAGTATCACTGATTTTGATGGTATATATTTAGTTATAGCACCTAATGCACCTGGAAATCCAAACCGTTTAGTACGCAATGAATGTTATACTTTTTCACATGGTGTAGTTGGAGATGGTCTTCCTGGTGCTCCTGCAGATATGGCGGCATATAATCTTTTATTATATCCACCTTTTGTTAGTGAACTTTATTTTATGCATCCTGATGATTGTACAGCTCTCAGTGTTAGTGGTGATGGTGTAAGATGTCCAGAATGCGATCCTATATGCTATTTACTTACTAATTGTGATGGAGAAACAATCCAAACTACTATAGATGCTTTTTCTACTTTAGTTGGAAGTTATGTTGAATTACAAGGGTTACCAGGTTCGTGGTTTGTTCAAATAAATGAAGGAGTTTGTACGGATCCTGTTTTAAGTTTAAAAATAACTAATACTAGTGCTGACCCTTGTCCTTGCAACTGTTATGAAGTAATCAGTGCACCAGGATTAGTTACATATATTGATTGTAATGGAGTTCCTCAATCTACATATGCACCAGATAAATTTTGTGCACAGTCTCCTCCTCTAGTAAAAGAAGTTGAGAATGAACCTTCACCTGTTGTTGTTACAAGAGGTCTTTGTGAAGATGGAGAATGTCCAGATAGATGTTTTCAATTAATTAATTGTGATCCTACAAAATATCCAGATCAGAATGCAATTATAACATCTACACTTCAAAGCTTATACCAATATATAAATCCAAGTTCTGTAGTTGAATTAGCAGGATATGAAGGATGCTGGACGGTAATAGAAGCAACATGTTTATGCATATCCGTTGACATTAATGGGTCATTATATGAAGCAAACTATTCTGGAAGTACATACAACGATAATAAAGTATTTACTCTAGAAGTTTTAGGTGTTACTTACTATATTTGGGCAAATTTAACTGCTGGAAGTTGGGTAATTAGTCAATCAGTAGGTGCTGATACAGGGTCAACATTACTAGCTGAAATAAAAAGTGGAGTTCCAGATTGTCCTATAGCAGACTCTTCTGTTTGGCAAAATGGTCAATTACCTGATGGCGGTGCTGTAACTGCAGTAGCAACAGTTGAATGTCCTGGTGAGCAGGCTTGTGATTGTCCTGTAGATGTAACTGTATTGCAAGATTATAGAACTTGTATAGAATGCATAGGACCTACAGCATATAAACTTACCAACTGTGATGGTGGAGAAGTCACATACAGTATTCAAGATTTATCTGAATATGTAGATAGCATTATAAAAGATGACTGTCATTGCTGGCTTGTAGAAGAAATTGATTATGAACCACCTAGTAATGCAACTATAAGTAATATTGTAGAATTTACAGATTGTGCTTCATGTTTAGCTACTTTTTATCAGTTAACCATTTGTGATGTAACCTCAACACTACCACCAATAATTACACCTACAAATTTATCAGCTTACTTAAATCAAGTTGTTCAGTTAGAAGGATGTGATGGATGTTATACGGTTACATTATATGCGGGAACAGGTCAACCTCCTAATCAACAACCTGTAGAAGTTACGTCTGCATTTGCAACATGTTTAGAATGCGAAACTGTAGTACCTAGATGTTCTACAGTATTTAATACAAGTACAGAAGATCAAGTATTTCAATACATTGATGTAAATGGAAATACTCAATCTACTGATACAATTTGTTCTGGACATTCTTCTTTAAGATATTGTGTACAAAAATGGATTGAACCAGCTAAAGCACCTAACAGTGGTATATTTAATTACTATGGGGATTGTAGTGTATTTGATGTAGTAGGTAGTCCTGATGGATGTGATTGTGTAAACATAAGTATTACAGCCACTGATGGAACAACTTTTAGTGGTCTTGCAGTATGGGATGGAACAACTTACGATGGTAGAAACATTTTATCATTTGTACTGCCCACAGTTTCAGGAGATATTACATATTATATATGGTATGCTGCAGGAACTCAATCTTGGCATATAACTCAAAATGTTGGAGTTGTTAGTTTTAATGATATAGGTAATTTTACATCAACTAGTCAATGTCCAATATTTACAGATGCTGAATGGGTAAAACAGATGTGGCCTGATCCTTTACAAGCAATAACTTTTTTACAGACTACGGAAAGCAGTAAGTGTGCAGTAAGAAAATATAAAATTGGAGAATGTATTCAATACTTTCCTAATGATAGAAAAGTAAAACCAGGATATAATACACCTATATGTTCTGCGCAAAAGTATGATAAGATTACATGTAACTTTGCAGAAATAGCTTACAAAGAAGCATTAGCATTAAGATATGGTATATCCAACTGTTGTCCAGAATTAGATGAGAAGTGGTTGATAAGTAAAGAACTAATAGAATTACAAGCATTATATGATCCTCAATTTAAGTGTGCTCCAATTACAGATTGTTGCGATAATACTGGGTCTGATTGTTCTTGCAATTCTTAATAATAATTTGTATATTATAAATAACAAGAAATATGAAACCGTTAAATTTAGATAATAAGCCCTGTAGCCCTATCTCTTCAAACTGTGTAGTTTGGCAAGGACCTGATATTCCTTGTATTCATTTATGCACGGGAGATAGTATTTCTGAGGTCATACATAAGTTGGCAACAGAGCTTTGTGAGGTATTAGAAACATTAAAAGTTTCTAATTATGATTTAACATGTTTTAGTACAATATCTTGTGGACCTCAAAACTTTCAAGAGTTAGTTCAGTTCATACTTGATCAACTATGTCTTTTAGAAGGTGGTACTCCATCTTCTTCAGGAGGAACTGTTGTTCCTATTGCTAGACCAGTTCAACCAATTGGCATGGCTGAACAGCTTGAGATAATTTCCAAACCTACATTTACAGCAGCTCGTGCTAGTGAAACTTGTCCAGATTGTGTAGTTACTGTACCTGATGAATTTGTAGTAGGTACACAAAGAACAATGCAGTTAGTAGACTATGCTGTAACTATGGGAGAAAGAATTGCTGGGATTGTTACAGAAGTAAGTTTGCAAAAAGATCAAATTACTGATATAACTATTAGATTAACAGATTTAGAAAATGCACCAGCTCCTGTATTTCCTGCATTAACTGTTCAGGCAAACTGTGATATTGGTACAGTTCCTGCTGCAACAGATAGTGATGTTCAGATAATTCTACAACAATTTTTTAATGCCTTATGGTGTGATTTTTATGCAGTAACAGGTACTACAACAGCATTAACAACTGCAATTAGTACACAGTCCATTGCAAATACAGATAATACATTAACTAATCCTGCTGCAGATTATCAAACAGAATATCCGACATGGGTAACAACGCCTACAACAGTAGCAAATACATTAACAAATATATGGTTGGCTATCTATGATATTTATACAAGCCTACCTCCTACAGCAGTAACTGTAGATACTACAAATACTGTAGAATTAGATATTACAGCAGGTTTACAAATATCAGCAAAAATTAAAGATACAGGTTGGGCTGATCTTAATGGATTTGACTTTTATTCTGGAACAGCTGTTAAACCTCAAGTAAGACGAGTAGGAAATGTATTACACTTTAGAGGATTTGTTTTTGTACCACTTGATAATGGTGCAGGAGGTATTCACGGTCTTTCTAGTTATACAGATTATAATAATATACCAACGTGTATTCCTGGAACTGCAGGAGCAGGAGCAGTCTCAATCAGTACTGGTGGAGTAATTTCATTTAATGGTGGTATAAGTGCTATCCCTGCATCAATAACAGGAGATAATTTAGATGGGACTTATAGACTACCTTATCCTGCTGTTTTAAGTAGACCTATGATTATTTCAGGAACAGTTGGTACATCTTTAACAGCAGCATCAAATCTTGGAATAACAGACGCAGGAGTATTGTATATTGCATCTTTAAGAGACCAAGAACAAACAGGTACTACTACAGGTGTTATAGGAGGTTCTCATTTAAGATTTATAACAAGTAATGTTAGATCAGGAGAAAGTGTTCCTAATTATATTAATTCTGCTACAGATATTCATAATTTTCCAGCAGCAGGTGTAAACAACCTTGTTGGAGAAACTGATTTCGGTGGAATAGATTATACGTGGCCTTTTACATGCGATGCAGGAGACTCTGGTAATTTAGGAGGATTCTTTGTAAGTATAGATGGATTAACCGCGTTTTTAGATTGTAGCGCTGATATAACAGCAACTACATGTTATTAAAAAGTAAAATTGTAAATTGTATATATATAAATTAAATTAAAATAAAAATGGCTTGTTCAAATTGTAATACCCCCAGTTGTGGATGTTCTGGAACTTATGTAGTTTCTCAGACTTGTCCACCAGCATGCTCTGAGGTTTTTAACTCATCATGCATTGTCTACACAGGTGTAGATATAACGTGCATTAATTCTGTTACAGGATTAAGTAGTACAGTAGTTTCTAGAAATGATTATTTAGATACTGCTTTAACTAGCATTGTAAACTTTTTCTGCGCTAGAGTAAATGAATCATTGACTTCTACTGTAGTAGCATCAGGAGATGCATATATAGATGTTGCTTCTGCTGTTGTAGGTTCAGTTACTACGTACACTATTACCTTAGATCCAACATCTTTACCATCTGCCTCAATTGTTACAGGTGGAGCTAATGCTGTTGTAACAGGTACAGGTGCTGCACTTGATCCTTATGTGGTAAATGCTAATGAAAGTGTAGTAGCTGTAGATGCAGCTTCTGCTTTAACTTTAGTTGTTGATCCATCAACACCAGGTCCGTATGAGACTACTTATACTATTGGTATTGATGCATCACTTTTACCAGATACGGTACTTCAAACTTCATTTGGGCACATTTCTATTACAGAAATTCCAAATACTCCAACAGCTGGAGATACAACTTATACTTTAGAAGTTGATGAAGTTACTATAACTAGCATTGATCCTAAACTTGATGTTGTATTAACTAATGCTGGTGGTATCGCACCATTTGAAAGAACATTTACAGTAGATATTGATGATACTGAAATGGGTAACTTTATTATGGATACTGCTGGGGCTAACATTGTAGCTGCAGGTGGTATCACAGTAGCATATGATGCAATTGCTCATCAAATTACTATTGGAGAAACAATTGGTGTTCCAGATCAATGGAAAATCATTAGTGATGGTGTAACTGATATTACTGCAGGTTCTGCAACTGATAAGTTAAGAGTTGTTGCTGGTACTGGTGCTTCTGTAGGTTTAGCTTCAGGTCCTGGTGCTAATGAAGCAACTTTTACAATTACAAATACTGACTTAGGTTCGTCTCAATTAATCTTTGGAAGTGTAGACTGTAACAATGGTGGTCCTTCAGTAGGAACATGTTCTGCAGCTACAAATACAGATGCATTAACTTTAGTTGGTGGAGATGATATTACACTAGGTGTAGCAGGTAATACTATTACAATTAATAATGACATTGATAATGTATACTCTGATGTTATTGCTGACTCAGGTGGTTCACTTCAAGCAGCAACTACTACAGCTACTTTACAAGTTTTAGGTGGGACCGCTATTAGCACGGTTGGTGCAGCGGGACCAACTAATTCAATCACTATTAATAATGATGGTGTAACTTCTGCTCTTGCTGGTGAAGGTATTGCAGTAAGTGGTGCAACAGGTGCTGTAACAATGTCAAATACAGGTGCAAAACATACTACAGTAGATATTACGATTGCTGGTGGAGTTGTTACTGCCCCTGCAGCAGGTGCAATTAATGTAAGTGCTGCTGGTATATCATCAGCATATATGAACGTACAGTTATATAGCAGCGCAGGAGCATTGGTAACACATGACTCAGCAGTATGGCAAATTACTGGAATGGGTGCTGCACCAGGACAATGCACAATTGCTAATACCTCATTAGCAGATGGTACATATGTACTTTCTATAGTGGGTAATTTACTATAATATTGTCGCAGTTTGTTGGTTTCTGTGGCTAACAACGGGAAAGCCCTCACACTAGTGGGGGTTTTCTTTTTTCAGTATATTTTATTAACTTGCTAATCTCATTAATTTTTAGTATATTATTTAAGTAGTATGGAACCATTTAACGCACCCGACTTACAAGCTCCAAGATTTAGAACAGATACTTATGAAGTTTTAAATAAAGAGTTCTTTGACAGATTTAGAGAAAAATATCCAAGGTATAAAAACTTTAAGGATAAAGAATTAAGACCAATTATTAAGTCCTTTAATAAATTGGTTTATGAAACAGTGATTGATAATAGAAATGGCGTAGAGCTACCTGAATCACTAGGCTGGTTGTTTATTGGAACATGTCAAGCCAGTAAGAAAAAAAATATTGACTTTGCTAAATCTAGAAAATATGGTGTTAAGGTTTCTAATAAGAATTGGGACAGTGATGGTAAACTGGCTAAGATTTTTTTTACAAATGGTGCTTTAAAACATAAATTTAAAAATAGAGAGTTTTGGGGATTTACAGCTTGTAGAGAATTTAAAAGAACTGTTGCTAAAACGTATCCTGAAAATTGGAATAATTATATAGTAGTTGATCCAAGACAAAAATTAAAATTAGCATACAATAAAAAGGTAGCTAATGAAATAAGATTAAAAAAGCAAGAACACGCTTTAAAAGATTATAATGAATTTGACTTATGAGCACAACCGTTGGAGAATCAATATCAAGAGTAAGAAATACACTTAAAGCTGTTAAGGAAGATCCTTTCTTGACGGATAGAACTATTTATTACTCCATCATTAAGTATGGGCAGTCTCTTATGAAAAGAGAAGATAACCAACTTAGACTAATGAAGATAAGTAATATCTTTAGAACAATGCCTTATGTTGAGCTTATTGAAGTAGATAAAGTAGATGCTGCTTGTCACGGTGTATATTCAGGATGCTATTTTAAAAGAACAAAAGAAAAACTACCAGAAGTATTAACGGGTATACTAGGACCCATATTTAGAACTGTATCTTCAGTTGATGGTTCTATAGAGTTATTTAGAACTGATCCTGGTACTTGGATTTCTATGACTAAAACTACTACTTTTAAATACAATAAAAGACAATACTTTTGGTTTCTTGATGGACACTTGTACTTTCCAAACTTAGAATGGGATGCAGTTAAGATTGAGGCAATATTTGAAAATGATGTTGAGACTTGTGATTCTGATGAGTGTACTATACGTCAGGATCAATCATTAAATATACCAGACTATTTATTTTCTGAAATAGAACAATATGTAGTTAAAGAATTAACCATGACTATGCAAGTTCCTACTGATGGTCCTGATGATGGTCAAAATACACTTAGATAATGGATTATAACTATACATTAAAATATAGAACCTTTGATCAACTTTTAGAAGATGTAACTATAGATTTAAGTTCATTAGCTCTAGAAAATATGATTGAGCCTCAACAGCTTATTAAGCTCGCTAAGAAGCTTAATTACGATTTAGGTCTTAGGATCAATCAGCAAAAAGAAATCATCTTAGATGTCTGCCATGGTAAAGTAAAGTTACCAGATGACTTTTATACTTTTAACTATGCATTAATTTGCGGAGACTATGAAAGAAAAATTGGATATGATGGTATAGCAAGTGGAACTCATATGGTAGAAATGCCTATTACTACAGGCACTCTTCCTGTAACATATAGTGACTTTCCAAAAGATGTCCCAGATCCTTGTAATGTAAGCACACCAACACCATGTTGTGATGATAAAGGTAACTTGGGTACTTGTCTTGTAAATGATCCTTCACAACCTTATGGTGATGCTTTGACTAAACCTAGAGTTTTTATGAACTGTAAAGGTGAATCTTATGAATTAATTCAAGTAATTAATGCTTCAGAAACTTTAGTGTATAAGCAACTGCTTCCATTAAAGATGAAGGCTAGTCAGAATATTGATTGTGAGTGTCCTAATTTATATCATAATACTGAAAATGAAGGTTGGATTAAACACGGATTTCTTTTTACAAATTTTAAAACAGGTAGGGTATATTTAAACTATCAAGGTCAGATGGAAGATCACGATGGTAATTTACTAGTTCCTGATCATGATCTTATAAATGAATATTATGAATATGCATTTAAATCTAGAATCCTTGAAAATTTATATATTAACGGTGAGGATGTTGCTCAGAGGATGCAACTTGTTGAGCAAAGGTTAAGGGGTGCTAGAAACAATGCATTAAGCGTAGTTAATACACCTAACTTTAGAGAATTAAAAGAAATAACAAATGCTAATAGAAAAGCAATGTATGCTAGATATTACAATATGTTTAGTTCACACTCTCCAAATTTATTTACTAACAGACGTGTAAGACATAATATTCACAGTAATGGCTAAACAAAGGAAACAACAGTCTGGAAATACAACAAGTGTACAGACTAATACTTTTATTAAAGGACTGAATAAAGATTCTGATCCTTCTTTTGTACAACAAGGCATGTGGACTCATGCACGAAATGCTAGTAATAATACATCTAGTGGAGACTTAGGAACTATTTCTAATGAAGAATCAAATGCATTGTGCGCTCAAGCAATGTATGCAGTTACAGGTGAGAATAAAGATATTATTGGTACTATACATTTATTTAGTGATAAGTGGGTAATATATAGTGTACAATATACTGAGTTAGATGGTAGACCGCTTAATTCTGAAATAGGTCTATTTGAAGAAGATACTTGTACATATAGAGTAATAGTAAATGATAAATGTTTAAACTTTGATAAGTTATATTTAATTACAGGAGCATCTAGATTATTAGATGATTGCTCATGGCAAGTATATTGGGCTGATAATTTAAACCCAGATAGGTATATGAATATTGGAGATCCAAAACTTTGGATTGATGAACCATTTACTTATTTAAATGGTCAACCTGGAAGTACTACAGTAAATTATTATACAGATGGAACTGATCAAGTTTTATGGCCAGGAGTAGCATGGGAAGAAACATGTGTCACTTTAGATAATGATTTACCTACTACACCAGAACAAGATTCAGGATGTATTGTATGCTCTCCTACTAATAAATTAGATTGTGATAAATTAAGATTAGCAAGATTAGTTAAAACACCTTCTTCTAATATTAAACGTGGTGAACAACCAGGGTCACTAGGTAATGGTTCTTATGCTGTAGCAATTGCATATACTATAGATCAAGTAAGAGTGACTAATTATTTTTCTGTTGGGTACCCGCAACCAATTTACTATGATCCAGATTTAAGAGGATCCTTGGATATAGATGTTGATGTAGATGAAAATGCATTTGATGAGTTTGAGTTAGTAGTAATAAGATTTACTAATCAAAATGAAGATGCAAGATCTATAGGATATTATTCAACTCAAACAAAACGGGTTATAGTAGATTTGTTTACTGATCAAAATCCTCGAATAGATAAAACAACTATTTTACTTCAAGACTATGTTTTTGAAAAATCAGAGCAAATACTTGCTGCAAATAATTATCTATTAAGAGTAGGACCTACATCTAAGTTTGACTTTAATTATCAACCTTTAGCAAATTTAATTGAAGCAGAATGGTTATCCATAGAATATGATGAAAAGTATTATACAGATGGCGGAAAGAATGCTGGATACTTAAGAGATGAAATCTATGCATTTTTTATAAGATGGGTGTATGACACAGGAGACAAATCTGCATCATATCATATACCAGGTAGACCTCCTGGAACCTATGTAACACCTGAAGGTGTTGTAACAACAGATATAGCTGAACTTAATGATCAGAATAGTGTAGGTACAACTCCATTATATGAGGATAATCAAATCTTTCATGTCCTAAATACAGCTACACAAACTTCAACTACTATAGAACCATTAGATGATGGTGGCCAAATAATTGCAAATGGTAAAATGGGTTATTGGCAATCAACTGAAAAGTATCCTGATAGACATCCTGAAGTATGGAACTCTACCGCTCATTGTTGGACAGGTGTAAATTCCGATGATAATAGATATGATTTATGTGGACAACCCATAAGGCATCATAGATTTCCTGATAATGCATTGACAGAATCCACTTATCACTTTAAGAAAAATAGTGATGGGCAGTTTAAGATCAGGTTAATGGGGGTAAGGTTTAATAATATCATTATGCCAAAAGATAATGATGGTAATGATATTCCTAATATAGTTGGTTATGAAATACTAAGAGGTTCTAGAAATGGTAATAAAACTATTCTAGCTAAAGGTATGATAAACAACTTTAGAAACTATAGTATACAAGGAACTCCGAGACCTCTGGGTAATAATGATGTTCCAGGATTAGTTGGTCTTTATGCAAACTATCCATATAACTGTTTAATACCTAGATTTAATTGTACTGTAGGTGCTTGTGCTCCCCCAATAAATACAGCAGATTACTTATATAATGATCCTTTTATAGTTAGACGAGCTGTAGATTCAGATCTTGGTGGTGTGAGTGATTCAGATGAGAATGGTGGTTCAAAGTTATACAAAAGATTACCGCAGAATATTCCTGTAGATATACAATCATTTCATTCTCCTGATACAAGTTACAATAACCCTACATTAAGTGCATCTGAATTAAAAGTTTATGGATGGTTAAAAGGTACAGCTACTCAGCAATTTATTGAACCAGAAAAACATCCTGAGTTTAAATTACTTGGAAATGAAGTAGTACTTTTTGCTGTACTAGGTGGTATAATAAATATGATATTAAACATGGTTAGTGAGCTGAACATTAACTATCCTTCAAAAAATTATACTATACCTAGATTTGCAGAACGAGAATTTGAAAGGGAGAGAAATAATTGGACTCTTACTCCTGGAACGGATGGTTGGACCTTAACAGGCGCAGGAGATCAATCTGCAGCTGCGGTAACTAATGATGAAGATTTTGCAGGTACTGACCATGAAGCGGAGGTAGCTGAAGGTCTTAATACAGGAGAGGTTACAAACCCTACAACTGGGCAACCTTATCCACCTGGTGCTAACGCAGCCTGGCAAGAGGCATTAGATAACGCTGTAAATGCAAGTATTGCTGATTTTTTTACAGGTAATAGTGCAGCTGCTCAAGCATTATTAAATGGTGAGGATCCTTTACCAGATGCTAATGAGACGTTGAGAGAAAAATATGAGCAGAATGCGGGTAATTATACAACTCCTGGATATAATAAAAAATATACAGGTTATCAATTATTGCCTTCTTTTTTAGAGGGTGCTACTAACCTTATTCCTGGTATTACTTTACTACAACAATCTTTTTTCTATTTTGCAGAAGGAGCTAAAGATACTGTAGATGTATTATATTCAATAGTTAGAACTAGACAGTATGCGCTTCAGCAAATAGGCTATGGAGAATATACTAGTTTTAATCCTCATAGAGGTGCGCCTAATGAATTTGATCATTCAAGTGCAGATAGATTTAGATTACCTGTTGGAACATATGTAAGAGATCAGTTAACTCAATTACCGACATATCAAGTAACAAACTATGATTACAGTCTTCCAGGGGATGGTCATACAGGTGAAGTTACTTATAGAATAAATAACTTACTTAGACCTGATTTAGTTGTAGTTAGAACTACAGATGATAATGAAAACCCGTCAGGACCACATTTTTTAATTAATAATCCTGGGGTTTTTTCTGGTGGTGATCAAAGTGTAGATCAATCTTCTATGACTTTAGGTTTATTACAAAAAACTCCTGGTTATGGTTGGGATCTTTTTAATGGAGAAACTGATAATGCATTTAAAGATCGTAATAAATCTAATGAGTTCCGAAATGTAATTGCAAGTCATTACGTAGGTTTAAAATTTACATTCAGAAATTTATATAGACAACTAGGATCTATTGTTCAGGTTATGACAACGCCACATGAACAAAGAATAAAGTTTATTGAAAACTCTTTAGAACCTAATACTATACAGGTATCATCAATTCCATTTGTTTGTAACAGTATAACATTTACACATACTAAAATAAAAACTACTCCTGCATTTTTTGGAGGAGATACTTATGTTACAAGGCATACTGAAAAAACAATAATGCCTTTCTTTTATGATTGGCTTTATGATAAACCAGATAATTTTAGATTTAATTATTTTAGAAAACAAATGATTCCTGAACCTAGATTTATGGTTAATAGTAATAGGTGGGACTTTAGTGATTTTAATATAGATAATTTTATAAACGCTTTTACACCAGGTGCTCCTGATCAGGGAGAAGGTTTGCTGCCAAGAAGTTACTATGATTTAGATACTTTGAGTTACATTGAAGCAACTAATACTGTTATAACCTATCCAGGATTAATTGGTGTAAAAAATGCATACTTCTATACATCTTCAAGCGGTATAAAAGATTTCTTTGTAGAAAGTGAGGTTATTACAGACTGGAGGTTTAAAGGAAGAAGTGCTGAAGAAAAGTCTTTTAATAAATGGTTATTTACAGATTTACAACAATTGTTTAGTCAAAACCCTGCTATATTTACTAAGGGCAATTATTTTAGATATGACTATTCTTTAAGTGCATCAAGATTCTTATTTAGTCAGTATTATAACAATGGGGCTTTACAGGGATCTAATTATGATCCAAATGTTTCTGAATTATGTTATACAAGTTTTCCAAATAGAATTCAATATTCTAACGTTTTATCAGAACATGAAGCTTATGATGCATGGCAAATGTTTTTAGCTTTAAATAAAGTAGACTTTAAAAGTAATTTAAATACAATTAAGACCTTTGGTAAAACAGGTTTGTTAGTTACATTTAAAAATAATAGTCCTTTAGTATTCCAAGGTGTAGATCAAAGAGAAACTTATTTAGGAGTTAAAGCTACTATAGGTGATGGTGGATTATTTTCTACTACGCCTCAAAATGTAGTAGTGTCAGATCAAGAGTATCAATATGGATCTTCTCAAGATAGATATTCTGTAATATCTACTCCAGCTGGTATATATTTTATATCTCAAGAGCAAGGTAAAATATTTGCTTATACAGGTAAGTTAGAAGAAATATCTCAAAGTGGAATGAAATGGTGGTTTGACAAATTTTTACCATTTAAACTTATAGAAGAGTTTCCTGATTATCCATATACAGATAACCCTGTAGCAGGTATTGGTTGCTCTGCAACTTATGATAATTCAAATTCTATTTTATATTTTTCTAAAAGAGACTTTATGATTAAAGAAGAATATAAAGGAAATTTAGATTTTGATCCAGATACAAATAGGTTTAAACTAAGAGATGAATACAGGTATACTATAAAATTAGGTGACTCTAGATTTTTTAAAGATGCATCTTGGACCGTGAGTTATGACCCTAAGAATAAATTATGGATTTCATTTCATGATTGGAATCCTGGTTTATATATGGCAAGTAAAACTCATTTCCTTACTACTCAAAAAGATGGTATATGGAAACATAATAGTGCATGTAATGATTACTGTAACTTTTATGGTGAGCAATATCCATTTGAAATAGAAATACCTGTACCCACGGGACAGAATGTTACAACAATGAGAAGTGTTGAGTATGTTCTTGAGTGTTATAGAAAAGATAGTATATTATGCAGTGATCAATTTCATGTGCTTGATTATAATTTTAATAAAGCTGTAATTAGTAATTCAGAACAAACTTCAGGAATTCTTAATCTAAATATATTCCCAAAAAATAATGTAGCATTATCGCAGACATATCCTAAGTTAGGAACTGATCTTGCATCATTTGATGTTTTATTTTCAAAAGAAGAAAATAAATATAGGTTTAACCAATTTTGGGATATCACAAAAGATAGAGGAGAGTTTCCTCAAGGATCTAGTTATCCTCCTACAGGACCATTAGTTCCAGGTACAACAGAGTTATTAGGAAACTATTCTCAAAATAATATATGGATTACTGAACCTAATGGTTATGTAAAAAACTTAAATGATTTTAATTTAGATTATACTAAACCTTTATTGCAACGAAAAAAGTTTAGACATTATTTAAATTTTATTAAATTTATAAGAGAAGACTCAAGAGATACAAATATGATTTTAAAGATCATTAATACTAAATCACAAGCAAGTCCAAGATAATGAAATATAAAGTTGGTAAATCTAAGATACATGGTGATGGTGTTTTTGCTACACAACCTATTGCAAAAGGAGAGTACATTAGCGATACTCCTGATTATATAGATAATGTAAATCAAACTATAGCATCTTCATTTAATAATCATGATGAAAAGAATGCCAATCTTTTAAACGTTGAAAAAGGCAATAAAAGATTTCTTATTGCAAAGAGAGGTATAGAAGTAGGAGAGGAACTTACTACAGATTATAATCTAACTCCTAGTCCACCTTTTGAGGATCCTAATGACTTTAAAGACTTAGATGAAAGAGAACTACCTTTATCTGATGCAGAAGCACAAGAAATGATTAATGCAGGTTTTGAGCTAGAAGAATTAGATGAAGAAACTTATGAAAAAGGCGGCAGTAAAAGAAAAAAAGGTTATAGAAGAATTTATGAAGAGGGTACTGGCAGTACCGAATTTGGTAGAAGAAAAGAAGTTGATGTATACAGACCTCTTACTAGAGTTGGTAAAACTTTAGTAAAAGATATTACATATAAAACCGATGATTCTCCAAGAGTTAAATATACGGAAAGGGAAGTAACCCGAAGAAATAAAGATGGTTCTGTAAAATCTTATAAAAAGATTGTTAGAAAAAATGGTAAAATAGTTGACGAAGCTACTACTAAAAAAATTAAATATGACAACGGTGGACCACACCATCCTTTACCTCCAGAGTATTTAAAATCTCATGGTGAAGAAGATGAAGATGGTAACTACCAAATGAAAGGATTTGAAAAGGCGGTTAATCAAGATTTAGATTCATTACTTACAAACGGGGTTACAGATGGATTTGATTCACATTGGTATGCAGGTAATGCAGGAGACGAATATGATGTAACATATGATCAACTAAGAGCTTTTGCAAGTGAAAACCGTCCTAAAAGTTTTGTAAATGCTGCAGCATATGCAAAAGCTATGAATGAACTTGCTGTTAATGCAGGTGGTAAACGTAATATTAATATTCCTTTTGCAGATAACCCAATAGTTTTAAGAACTTCTGCAGATGATATTCCTGTTAAACCTGATTATGTTAAACCAGATACATTACAAGAACAAGGTTATATTGATGCAACAGGAACTAATGCAGTAAATCAAGATCAAAGTTATAGCACAGGTCTTGCAAAAAGATATGGTAGAAATACGTATGATAATTTACTTGAAGAACAAGACGGTGGTCCTGTAGTAAAACAAAGAAGAGGAGTTAGGCAAAATCCTAATGGTACGGTATCAACTCATTTAATGAGAGCTGAGTATATTCCTAAAAGAGGTTGGGTAGGCTTTCCTAGTTTATTTCAAGATTCTAAACCTTATGCAGATGATCAACAAAATTGGGTTGATATGTCTGAAGAAGCTGAGAACTATACAGGTGAGTGGAAGGATAGTCGTGTTTTTAAAGAGGCTGAGAAAAGAGGTGAAGTATATGACTTTGGAGAAGACAAGGAAGCTGCATTAGCTTTTGGTGAAGGTTCTTGGAAAGATCAATTGTTAAAAAGAGAACCTAAAGAAGAACTTTATAATATGAAAAGAGCCAGAGAACTTGGTTATGAAAGAGACGGTTCAGGACATTTACCTTCAGTAGATGAAGAAACAGGTATGTTTCTTAAATCTATGAATCATCCTACAGCTTTTAAAGAATATATGTATGGTCAGCTTAATAAAGATATAGGAACTAATACTAGGGTTGTAGTAAACCCTGAAGGACACTTTGGTGATAAACAACTTCAATATGTAGAAGCTGAACTAACTGATGAAGAAGTTGAAAAGTATAAAGCAGGTGGGTATGTTTTAGAAGAGTTATATGAAGGAGAAGATGGAGGTGGAACTTACACTGTAAAATCTGGTGATACTTTTAATGCTATTGCTTACGCAAATGGTATAAGTCCTGCAGAGCTTGCTGCAGCTAACCCAAAGATAAGTGCTGATAAACTTTCTATAGGTCAAGTATTAATTATACCTGAAGCAGCAAAAGTTGAAGAAAAAGCAGTAGAAGAAGTAGAAGTCTCAGAAACTCCAACTTCTTTAATTAATTTGTATTTAAAACAAGCTTTTGCAGAATCTAGTTTTAGACCTGATGTAATTACAGGTACAACAAAAAGTTCTAAAGGTGCACAAGGTCTTGCTCAGTTTATGCCAGAGACTATAAAAGATATGGTAAGGCTTGGTATAGTAGATGAATCTTTTGATCCTTATGATCCTGCACAAGCAGCAGCTGCACAATTCGGATATATGAATTGGATTTCTGGAAGACCTTATTTAAACAAGGGTGAAGACTTTGTAAAAAATGCTAAGTTTTTAAGTGGATATAATCTAGGTGTTGGTAATGTAAAGAATGCATTAACAAAAGCTAAAGCTGATGGTATAGACATTTATAATACATTAGATTGGCTAAATACAAATTATGTACCTCAAGAAACTATAGATTACGTAGATAGGATTACTGGACAAGATGAAGAGTTTAATACACGTTTTGATAAGGCTGTTTCAGATACTACAAATAACTATATTTTAGATCTTTACTCTGGAGGTGGTAATGTATCTTGGGACTTTAAAGGTAAATCATACTCAGGAACTTTAATACCTAGTATGGAAACTGAGAATAACAGATATGCTAGAACTCACAATGGTAAAATAAAAACATTACCTAAAAGGGACCATGGTGGACCACATGATTCTTCTGAGAAAAAGTCTAAGGAACAAGAGTTTCGAGAAAGATGGATTCTTGAACAGAAACAAAATCAAGGTATAGACAATACATTTCATATAGCAAATGAAAGACCTATAGTTTATTTAGATGGAGTTGATCCAGATGCTGAATATAAAGCATGGATTGATCAGAATATAGATTATGGTACAAACCCTAATAAATCTTGGATTACTAGTGCATATGAAGGTATTATGGGTATACCTGAATTACTTACTGAAACACTACCTAATTATATTGCCGAAACAGCAGAAGATGCATATGACCAGTTTAGCAAAACTAGCTTTATGCCAAGCAATGTTGAGGAGGGTCTTGATGATATTTATCATCTTCCTGCTAATTTATTAGCCAAAGATTATAGTTCTTATTCTACAAGAGATAAAGCATTTGCTCAAGCTAGAGCAGATGGAGAAACATCTTTTATGTATAAAGGCAAAAGGTTTAATACAAGAAGAGAAGATGATGATATAAAATTTACTTTTAAAACAGATGATCCTAATGAGCAAAAAGAATTTCAACATATGGCAGCTAAAGCAAAAAAAGACTATCCTATACTGTGGAATTTAATGAACAAAGCTACAGGTATTGATGAAATACGCTTTGATGGACTGGATTCTAAAAATTCTAAATATGACAATAGAGGCTTTTTTCGTCCAGGCCTGGGATTGGGTGATGGAGCTACTATAGGTGTTGGTGAAAAACCTTTTAGACGTGGTAATTATGATCGCTTTATAAATGTTTTAGTAGCAGAACTTGCTCATAGAACACACCATGTGCCTAGTAATAATACTCTTGCTCATATCCCACATGGCCTAGAAACATTGTATGAATACATGAAGTATGGTGACAGTGCAAGATATCAAACACCTGGTACTGATGAGTTTAATAATCATAGACTTATTGAACCTGGTATACATATGACGGTTCGTGGTCAAATGACACCCGCTATTGTCAAAAAAGTTCAAAACTTTTTAGGTGTAGAAGAAGATGGTATTTTTAGTGAGGATACCTATTTAGCAATGATAGATAGATTTAAAGATAATGAATCAGTAAAAAGTGATTTAGAAGGGTATGCAAAAGAAAATCCAAAAGATAAACATCCAGAGTTACCTATAGACTTTGGAGAGGACGGTTTGTGGGTAACTTATTTAAAGGCATTATCACCACATATTCCAGAGCTTTCAAAAACTTCAAATTCTTGGGGTAAATATGGGACACTTGCTGATTGGGTTTATGATTCCGTTATTCCTTTTACAAAAGAATCTTTTAAAGATGGAAAAATAGCAGATTTTAATATTAAAGAATTACAGGCATTCTTAGCTTCAAAAGGATATAAGTTACCAAATTCAATAGTATATCAAGATAGAAATCTGGGTGTTATATATTATGATGGGATAGTTGGTGATGAAACTTGGGAAGCATTTGATGATTATAGAAAAAAATTAGGTTATAAAAAACAAGGTGGGTCAGTAGGGTTAGGAGATGAAGTAGATGAAGCTACTATGCAGAGATTAAAAAAGCAAGGTTACACTTTTGAAAAAATATAATTATGAAAAAGTATAAAGTAGTTGGATTACCAAAAATGCATCAGGGCGGAAACATTCCTTGGCATTCTCATCCTCATGAAGAGTCTATGGAATCTACCCGTACTCAATATAGTGGTACAGATGAGGCATATGCTCAAATGGAAGATGAAATCAAAAAACAAAAGGAAAGAGAGAAAAAAAATCAAGAGTTTCTTCAGGTATGGAACGTTATGTCCTATGATCAAAGAGTTGATTGGGTTAATAAAAAAAATGCAAACTTTAAAGAGCAAGGTGCAACCTGGAGATATAAAATACCTGAACGTAGTGAGGCAGAATGGAATATACTGGATGATATACAAGATAATGAGGCACTGGAGATATCAGATGATATAATAGAACAAATAAATAATCCACAAGAGAGGTTATATAATGGTCAGACTGCTGAAGAAGTATTTATGAATTCTACTACTAAAGGTAATAAGCATAGACTACAAACTAAAAGTTTATATGGTTCTTTGACGAGAACTCCTGAGTGGCAAATAGATGAGTATAAGCAAAGAAATGATGGGTCTAATTATCTATATCGGGAAGGTCAAGGAAAAGATGATAATAGAGAACTTGAAGAATTGCGACAAAGATATTTTAATATTGAAGCGCAAATGCAAATGAGTTTTGGAGATAGAAAAGGAGATCCAACCAGAGCTTTACATTGGGCTAATAAAGATGGTAAAATATATAGAAGACAGATAGCTGCACTAAAGGCTGATTTGCAAGAATATTATTTACGTAAAAGACAGCAATATGGTATGCCGAAATCTGTCTATAGTATAGGTAATACACAGGTGTATGAAAGTGTCCCAAATACAGATCCTCAAAATAAAATATATGATGATGAGACTGGAGAGTGGACAGGTGAATATAGACCCAACATGGTTCCAAAATTGGATGAATTTGGAAATCCTATAACTGAGCGTAAAATTACTAAACTCCTTAAACGTAGAATACCTATTACGGAAAATACTTTATTTGAAATTGAACAAATAAATGAACTTGGTTATGTACCAAGAAAGTATATGCCAGAGTATGCAGATACAGTGACATATCCCGATAAAAAAAATCAAAAGTTACAACAAAAACTTAGTGATGAAGCTGAACAACTTTTTTTAAATGCTACTGATGCTGGATACTTACCAAACTCATTAGTTCCTATAATGGGAAAAATAGAAGACTTAAAAGATTTTATTAAAGTTACAAAGGGTGATTTCAAAGACTATGAAAAAGATTTAAAGAAGTATGACAAGCAACAAATTGACGATGCTGCTTATATAGGTGTAGATTATTGGAAAGGCGAGTTATTTGGTAAAAAGTTTAAACTTGGTAGTTCACCAGAACACTATAAAGCACTAAGAAAAAAAATGTCTGAGACTCCAACTGATCAGTATTTAATGAAAATATACAAAACATATTTTCAAGATCAAGATCCAAATAATGTAAAGTTTACGGAAGAGGAGCGAAATTCTATGATAGCTCAAGGTTGGGCAGATGGTAGTATGGATGCTATAAAGCAAGTAGCTTGGGGAGTTGCTGCTGGAGGCTTGGCTGCACCATATGTTGTTAGCGCTCTTACAACAATAATGACTAATCCACTATTTCAAGCTGCAATGACAGGTTACTTTGCATATACAGCTCCTGAAATGGTTGATGATTTTCAAAAAAATCTTAGGAAATTAGTTGAAGAAACTGATCCTGGTACAATGGATAGACTTTTAGGTATACCTGGAGCAAGTATGGATGCTCTGTTTGCGCTAATGGGAGTTAAGAGTGCAGCAAGTATTGTAAAAGGAGCAAATAAAGCTAGAAAACTTTTGACAGGAGCAGTAAAGACTGAAGAAGAATTAATAAAACTTTATAGAGATGCATTTAAACCTAATCTAACTCCTAAACAGATTAAGCAAAGAATGAAAAATAATCCTCAGTTTGCTGCAGAACAAGAACGCATAAACAAGATGTCTCTTAAAGAGCTACAAGCAAAAGGTATAAATGAAGGAATTGTATATACTGAGGACGGAAGTGCTGTACTTCAATCTAAAGCACCTATATATTTTCAGTATACTAAGCAGGGTAGTAGTCCTTATAAAATTCTAGATGAATCTGGAAAGGTCATAAGTAATGTTTCTGGTGAAGGTAACGTTGTTATTGGTTTTGGTGAAATAGAAAAAACAGCTGGTCAAATACCTAAGGTAATAAAACCTAATACATTTGTAACTAGACAAATAAAATTACCAGGAGGCCGTACAATGCAAGTTGGTGTTTATAACTATGATAGAGCGTTAACGGCTATGGGAGAGGCAGCAGTAGCTAGAGGTGCAGGTGCAGCAGCCACAGCAACTGAGGAAGCGGTTTATGAAATAGGTAAAGGTAACGAAGTTGGATTATCTGAATTCGGTGAAGCTACAGTAATGGCATTTCCTGAAAGTATTATGATAGGAGCAGAAGAATTAAAAATACTTCGTGAAAAGATGAACATCGATGTACTTGTAGCTAATGGTCAAACTATTGTTTTAAACCAAAAAGCTTTACCTCAATATACATCAAAAATAAAATATAAGGCAAGCGAACTTGGATTTGAAAATTCAAGAATTGAGCATGGTAGTCCAATTGGTATAAAAGGAGAACCAGATCCATTATTTAGACAAAGAGCTGATGTAGATCAGACTGTTTTAAAACCTAAAGAAAAAGGTTTTACTCTTAGTGAATCAACTGGATCAAGTTTAAGCGGTACAGGTATTTATTTTTCTCAACCTGCAAACATGCAAAAGAATTTGAAAAGCGGAATGCCTAATGCAAACCCTACTGGTTATGCACTATCATCATATGGAGAAGGTTATATATACGAATCTACAATTAAACCTGATGCAGTAATAGTTGATCAAGAGGGTATGAAAAAAATTCTAAACGAGGCTGGCTATACCTTGAGTACAAGTATGGATAATATTCCTGAAGAAGCCTATAAAATCCTTAGAGAGGAGGGTGTGGATATTGTAGTTGGTTCTTTTGAAAAAGGTGCAGTGAATGAATATAATGTAATTAATCCTGAAGCTATAACAGAACTAAGTCAAACCGCTAAAACTGGTGCAAAAAAATATCAAGTAACTCATGCAGACCGAGGAAGTTATCAAAAACTTTTAGATTTTAATACAAAAGCTGAAGCAGAAGCTTTCGTAGAAAAAATGGGTGGTAAACTTAAACAGAAAGATTACACAGGGCTTAGAAAAGATGGTACATTTGATCGTTATGAACATCCAGAAACAGGACATATTTTTGGGATAAGAGAAGTACGAGGTGATAAAGAAGAAATACTTGGTCCTGTAAAACAAAAAGAAGAAGCATCAGAGGTTTATGCTAATGTAATAGATGGTATGGATGATGCAGATATACCTTTAGATGTTAACGAAGCCTTAGTTAAACTTACTGACCAACAGTTCAAACAAGTTGTTGGAACAGACAAGTGGGTTTATGAAATGCTTGTAGCTAAGGATCCTGCAAGGGCAGCTAGAAATTTTAAAGTTAAAGTGGATACTGCTAAAAATAACAAGGGTGTACAAATTATAAATAATACAGAATCTTTTACTAAAGCTGCGCAAGATGGTAATATGCAATTTACAGATATTCTTAAGGTTAAAACTGCAGCAAATGATGGAAAGCAAGAAGCAATAGATTGGGTATCTTCTGATCAGTTTATACAAAGAGTTATGGACTCTAGAGGAGTGTCTAAAGAAAAAGCACGGTTAATTCAAATGGAGTTTCTTAATAACATAGAAAATACTGCTTTAGAACTAAAAGCTTATAATGAACAAGCTAAAGTAAGAGGAACGTTTAGTAGTGCTGAAGGTGTTGTAAGAGTTCATGCTCCTAAAGTAGAGGGGTTTGATGGTGATAATATACGACAACTAGAAGATTTAGCTGGTACAGTAAAGCATGAATATTTACATGCTGCAAATGTTGCATCGGGTGAGAACATGAAAGGTATTGAATTTTTACCTCCTTTAAAAGCTCCAGAAGGTGCTAAACCAGTAGTTAGACAAAACATTGCTTATTTAAATCGAAAGCCTGAACAACAAGTTAGGGCTGTAAAGGCTATACAATTAGCTCAACAAGCAGGCGTAATTAAAGCTGATGAAAAATTTACTGTAGATAAGTTAAATAAATTAAGAGATTATATTGAAGAAGAAGGATTGCTATTTGGTGTAGCAGGATATGGTGAATTAGGTTTACTTTTAGATCCAATTAAAAGTGGTAATACATTTAAAGATAAAGATATAGTAAACCTATTAAATACAGCTTATCAATACGCACTACCTTTAATAGGTGGAGCGGGAGCAGCTATGTTGTCAGATTCAGATGAAGATATGGATGCAGCAATGATGGCTGCTTTACCTTTAATGATTTTTGGCCGAGGTAAAAAGATTAACCTTAAGAATGTATATAAAAATATAAGAAACTTCTTTAAAACTGTTCCTGCACTTAAGAATGTTCTTTTTAAACAATCAGAGTTAGAAAGTTATGTCCTTAAAAATTTACCAGCAAAAATTACAAAAGAGTTAGGACCTAATCTTACTTTTGAAAAGCTGGTTGAAGTTAAACCTGAAGTGGTAAAAAATGCAGTTGTAGATTATGTAGCAGAAACTTTACCTTCTTCTGCAGATTTAGATCCTGCAACAACTATGTCATATGATAAAGGTTATGTTACAGAAAGTTTTATGAAAGAGGATTATGGAAAAAACCCGCTTAAATCTAAAGAGGTAGGTACAACATTTAAAGAGCTTGCGCCAAATGGACCTGTTAGTAGAATTGCAAAAGATGGTATGGTATCTACTGAGGAAGCATTAGCAATTATTAATAAGGGAAGTATGCCACATTTAAAAGTACCTAGAATTAAGGCAGAGCTTGAGAAACGCTATGGAGAAGATATACCTGAAAAAATTTCATTAGATGAATTAAACGATATAGCAAATCTTGTAACAGTACCTTTGAATATAACAGTATCAGGTCAAATAACTAAGGAAAATGGTATAGTCTATGATAATGTTAACTCAGGATTAGCAGGATCATATGGTAATCCTATATATGGTCATCGCAGAATAGGCTTTGATAAGGCGCCTATAAACAGTGAAATTCTTAATGCTTTTAAAGGATTAAATGCTGAAGAAGCTACTGCAAAATTTAATCAAATAAATGAGGAATTTGCAAAAGAAGTAAAGAGTAGCAGAGATAAATATGCAGCGCTAAAAAAAGAACAAGATGCTCAAGCAAAGGTAATTCGCGATACTCGAGATATAGTGGATAAAAAAATGGTATGGATAGATTATCATATGACTAAGGAAGACTGGTATGCTCAAGCATCTCAGAATAAAGAGCGTATGAATGAAGTAAACGCTTACTCAGAAGCTGTAAAAAATCATAATCTTGCTAACGGAAAGTATCAGAAGCTAGCAATGCAAATGAGAACTGTGGAGAAAAGATCTGATTATAAGAAGAGACAACATGACGAGTTAGCTGATGCTTTAGATGATTTTGTAAAGGGTATAATACCTGAGTTTACTGTTAATAATCGAACTTTAATATTTAGTAATAATGCAAGATTACCAGGATATGGTGTTACAAATCATGATACGCCAGAGGGTACAATGGGTCATGTTCATACAACAGAAAAAAATACTGATGAAGAGACCTTGGTTGTTACACAAATACAGTCTGATGCAGCTCAACGATCAACCCTTAAAGAGTTTAGTAAAAAAGGTATTGAAAAACTTTATGTTGATCAGGAATGGAATGATATGAATACTGCTATACGAGACAAAATAGATGAAATACAGTATTATAATCCTAGGGTAGGTATACCTGAAAGAGATAGAATGCGTTTAATATGGGAAAATGTTCGTAAGGGTATTACAAATGGTAACTCTTATGATACACATGCTAAAGAAATAGCAGAGTTAGAGCGTTATTTAGGTGAGTCTTTATTTGCAACAGAGAGTAAGTCTATGGGAAGGACAAAAGTTAATGATACACTACTTGCTGATAGATTGGGGCCCGATGATAATACTTTAAAGGATGCAAAAGCTTATCAAAAAGATAGTCGTATAAGAATGATTGAAGAAACCATACATTGGGCTGCACAAAATGGTTATACTAAAGTTAGATTTCCAGCACCGCAAACTGTTGTTAATATTCAAGACTACGAGCACTCCTTAAATTACCCTACTCCTAAAGAAGGATTAGGTAATAACATTGCTAATGTATATGAGACGTATTTTCTAGAAGCGACCTTGGCTAATTATTTAGATTTTAGTAAAACAAAAGCTGCTTTTAATACGAAAGCAGGTGATAAAGATATAATACCTACTGTATTAACAGATACGGACAAAATTAAGTTGTTATATGAAATACATCGTACAGACCTTTATGATGGGATTCGTGATATTGAAGAACCTATTGTAGATCTTGTAGACAATGCTGCTTTAGCAAAGAAAATAGTAGAGAGTGGTAAACCATTATGGGAATATGTTCAAAAGACAGACAGTAGCGGAAAGCCTATAAAAGGTAAAGAACTTAAATCTGATTTTTATAATGAAGATCAAATTAAAGCAATAAAAAAATTATTACAACGTGGTGAGAGACAGTTAAAACATGCTTTAGAGAGTCAAGTTAATGGTACAGATCCTTTTAGAAATCTAGATAAGTTTAACATGTTACCTGATGATAAGTATAAGATAGTAATACAACATAAAAAAGATTATGAAGACTTACAAAAAAGATTTCCTAATGTAAAATTTTTAACAGAGAAACCAATAGTTGGTTCAAAAGGTAATTATTGGTATGAATTTGTAATACCTAAAGAGATACTGGATGGTGTAAGACCTATTATATCACATAAAAAAGGAGGGGTTGTTGAAGCAGAACTTACAAAAGAAGAAGTTCAAAAATATATAGATCAGGGTTACGTTTTAGATGAATTAACATAAACATTGTAAGTTTAAACATTAAACTAAAAATTAGTATATTATAATTAAGTACTTTTAGACATGTCAAATAAAAAAAGATATAGAATTAGAAAAGCCAAATATGGTGAACAGGCTGGTGTAAGAAATCCTATGAAGCGCTTTATGCTTAAGGCCCAACCAGGAATGCAACAACCATCCCAAGAAGAAATGGCTATGATGCAACAAGATCAAATGCAACAAGAACAAATGCTTGAACAACAAGCAGCTAGCCAGGGTGAAAACAAACTAATAGAATTTCTTGCACAAAGTATGCAACAAGGTATGGAACCTCAAAAGATTGTGGCAGATTTACTTCAAACTGGTGTTCCACCTAATGATATTATAAAGGGCATGCTAAAGGTGTCTTTGTTACAGTCTGAAAGTAATGGTCAGCAAGTTTCAGAAGAACAAATGGCTGGTTTGCAAAATGAAGTTACACAACTTGTTGGAAGTGTTGTACAGCAAATGCAAGGAGCTCAATCTTCAGAACCTCAAATGTCTAAAGGTGGTTTTAAGAAAAAGCTTTTAAAACAAGCTAAGGAAGGAAGAGCTGTACAAACTGAAACACCAGGTAGTATTTTACCACAACCTGCTACGCTTAATCACTTTATAGAAGGTGTAAAGAATGAAGGTAATGAGTTTTATGCTAAACAAATGTCTGATCAGGCCTTTTCTGAACCTGATAAATTTAGACGTGGAGGTAGAGCTAATAATAGAAAATTAGCAAGACTCTATTCTAAAAAAGAGCCATATAACAGAAGTGATAGACGGTCTTTAAGAAAAGGTTTAAATAGTGGAGAATTTACACTAAGTGACTTAAATGCATCAGTATTAGCAAATGATAGATTGTTTGATGAAAATCCTAACTATAATGCTATTGGTAGAGATTTTAGAACTATGAGTAATGATTATCTAAATTCTATTATGCCTCAAATATTTAGTCATCGTAATACAGATAAAGAATTTTCTAGAGAAGGAACAGGTTTAGAAAATTCGGATGTAGATATTTACTTTAAAAAGAAAGGTTTAGGTAGAAGAGAGTGGGGTATATCAGGTTTAGACTATACTTCTTTACCTGCTTTTGGAGGAAATCTTAGAAGTAATGTTGATGGTTCAGGTTATAATTCACGAGGAACTTACTCGACTACAACACGAGTAATACCTGATGCTACAGTACTTGAAGGTATAAGAGAGATTAATAATGAAGCTCTTCCTCCTGATCCATCAGATGAAAATGTTGATAATGAAAATGTTAATGATGTTAACAATGATTTAGATTCAAATTCAGGTCTTGAAAAGTTTGTATATGATGATGGAACAGAAGTATTTTATGATCCAAATGCTGAAAACTTTCAAGGTGTCGAAAGTTCAGAAGAAGATTTAAAAGAAGCTTCAGAAATGGGCTTAAAAGAAGCTTTAGAACATTTACAAAGTCAAGGAGTGAAGTCTGTAAACAGTGGGGATGGTAATTTATATTATGATTCAAATCTTAAGAAACAAATAAAAGCTAGTGAGCCAGGTTATAATTATATGCCAGAAGACTCTTATGAGGCCTTTATAAATAACAATATGGAGGATACTCTACTACATAGGGAAAATAATTTTGTACCAAATGAAGGTTGGGACTATGTAGAGAATAAAAGTTATGCTGATTATATTGATGGTCTAAGAGATAATATAGAGGGTTTATCTGGAGAATATACTGATAAAAATCGATATGTAGGTATATCAGATGCGGCATATCATAATAAATATAAATATGTTATAGACCAATATGATAATGCTTCACCTGAAGAAAAAGCAAGATTGGAAGAAATGTTTCAAAGGGCTAGAGCACTAGATGCTGAAGAGAATCCAGATAGAAAGTTTGTTACACAAGAAGGTGCGGATGATGAAGGTTCAGTTGACCTAAATAAACCTGATGATAATTCTTCTGATGTTTCAAACATGTCTTTAGCAGAACAAATAATAGCTGCAGGTGAAGAATCGCAGGCTAGAGGTGAAAAATCATTTCAACTTAGTCGTGGTGATGCACCTGGGGAGATGCCTGAAGAAAATGAAAAAATGGTAGAAGAGTACGAAGCTAAACAAAAAGAAGCAGCTAGGCGTGCAGCTGAACCACTTAATAAATGGAAGAGAGAGAATAAAGATACGTTAGATTATATTTATAATTCTTTTCATACTGCTACTGGCTCTGATTTAGCTAAATATGCTCGGGATTTTTCTTCATATGCTGATATGATAAAAATGTTTAGAGAGCATACTGAAGCTCAGAATGTTATGGAATATCAATACATGGTTGAAAAATATGATAATGCTTCAGCTGCAGAAAAAGCAGAGCTTGAAAAGAAATTTAAAAGAGCTAAAGAACTTCCTGTTAAAAATGAAACTAAACAAAAAGAAGAAAGTTCTGCAGCTAGAAAAAAAGCTTTTAGTGAAGAAGCTGCTGTAGAATATTTTAAAGCAAGAAATAAAGACTTTGTAAAAAATCCTAGCAAATTTAAAGTTAAAAAAGTAAGAGATGGTGTATATACTCTTGATGGAGTAGATGGTGGTAGCTTTGGAAGATATAGTGCTAGAGAAAACATGTCATTTGGAGGTTCAGTAAATCCTGAGTTATATAAGTATGTTGATGGTGGAGATGAAATGGATCCTAATCAATTTAAAGATGTTACAGATCCTTACTTTGCACCAGGTGGAGCATTTAAGAAACCTGAGAAACCTAAGATAGATCCAGTACTAGGACCTGGAAAAATTTCTGAAGACATTCAAAAATATAGAGAAACCGTTTATCCTACATCTAAAGGAATATTTGGTCAAGTTAAAGACTTTTATAAAGAAGGTCTTAAACCTCTTACTCAGGGAAAAGGTATAAGAGGTGTTGCTAATACTATAGGTAATTTATATGCACCCAAACAGTTTACTTGGTTATCTAAAGAAGGAGATAAGGATTCTGCTTACGGATACATCGGAGTAGATGGATTACCTAATACTGTAGCTAGATCTTATGAGAATGCAATCTATGATAATGATGGTACAAGAGTTATCGGGGCTAATACAGATGTAGGTTATGAAAAGAAGCCTTTGAGAAAGGGTAAGCTTACCCTTACAGATAGTCCTACAAAAGTTAATCGCGATCAAAAGACTGGAGAAATCATAGATACAGAGTATAAAGGTTTCTATGATGAATTTACAGGTGATGATTCAGGATATTTAAATTTCAATGAAGAGGCAGAAGAAGGTGAAAATAGATTAGGTGGGTTGAATAAGTTTGTAATGGCTGGAGAAATAGACACAGACTTTATGCAAGATCAAAATGCACCTAATGAAAATATGGTAGAAAATATTTCTGAAGAAGAGGAAGAGTTTAATTTAGATGATTGTACACAAGCAGAATTACAAGAGGTTGGAAGTGACTGTTATAATGCAGCTACTAGATCTGAAGATTATAAAGTTAATACTGCACGAAAAAGTAATAATAGTTTAATTGCTGGTACTTTAGGTAAAGCTGCTAATATGACTGTAGATTTTGGTAATGCTATAAATAATAACAAAAGAAGTGTGTATAATTTTAATAAGCAGACTTCAGATAGTAAATCTAAACAAGTTAGTTATGATGTAGGACAAGGTTGGGATGCTGTTACTGGATATCAATCAATGGTTGATTCACAGTTTAATGAACCTGTTAGAGTCAGTAGTGCAAGACCTAGAGGAATGAATCAAACTGCCGCTAGAGGGGGTCAGTATGCTATAGGTGGTGTGTATAATTTAACACAAGAACAAATAAATGATATATATGCCGCAGGAGGCTCAGTTGAAATTATAGAATAATACTATGAAAGTTAAAATTAAAAGTTTAGGATTACCAAAAGCTGCTTATGGACAGCAGGTAAATTACGGGTTATCATTAGGTTCAGGAATGCAAGGAGATCCAAGTGGATCTTTAAAACCTAAAAGAACTATTGGTGGAGTACCGCGAGAAGAAGCTAATCTAGAAGCTGAAGGTGGAGAAACTGTAGTAGGTCAAATATCAGGAGATGGTATAGTAGATCATATGACTATAAAAGGCCCTAGACATTCTAATGGTGGAGTACCTATGAATCTACCAGATGATAGTTTTATTTTCAGTGATACTAAGTCAATGAAAATAAAAGATCCACAAATCTTACAAATGTTTGGTAAGACTAAAGGTAGCTATACTCCAGCAGAGTTAGCAAAGCCTTATGATATTAGTAAGTATAAAGCTATACTTATGGATCCTGATACAGATAGATTATCTAGAAACACTGCAGAAATCATGATTAAGAATGTAGTCATGAAGTTAGGTGCTCTTGCTTTAGCTCAAGAAGCTAAGAAAGGTTTTCCACAAGGTATTCCAGAAATATGTAAACCTTATATGGAGGCTAATGGAATCTCTGAAGAAGATTTAATACCTGAACTAAAAGCTCAAGCAGAACAAATGCAAGCTATGCAACAGCAACAAGCTATGCAGATGCAACAAGCCCAAGGTATGCAGCAACCACAAATGCAACAACAAGGAATGCCTCCTATGATGCCTGATGGTCAACCTGCAGCAATGCCACAACAAGGTATGGTTCCACCAGAGCAACCTATGATGGACCCTAGACAGATGATGGCAATGCAGCAAGAACAGCAAATGATGCCACCTCAGCCTCAACAAGGTATGCCTATGGCTGATAGTGGGAGAATAGTTGATGGAAGTGTGAATGAACCTATACCTGGTCAATTTCCAATGACTCGAGAAGAAGCTGAAAAAGCTGAAAGCAGACAAGGTTATAAAGATGCTATGTTTACAAAAGATAATAGAATCTTTAATGATGTATTTAGAGATAGCGCTAAAGAGCAAGATAGAACAGGTCTTGGATCTCCAACACCTCCAGTTTTGTCTAGACCTACACAAAATTTCACGCCTTCTGAACAACTAGAACAACTTCAGGACTATAGATCTCCAATTAGTTCAGTTGCCAGACAAGAAGCAGCACGACTACAACAATCAGCTGCTGCAGAAGCAGCTCAACCTATATCTAGAGTTTTAACTAGAAACAGTTATGGTGGAACACCTATGGCAGCATATGGTATGCAAAAGTTTGCTCCTGGTGGAGAACCGTGTCCTCCAGGAATGTATTATCATCCTACAGAAGGTTGTATACCTTTTATTTCCCCAAGTCTTGACACTCCAGATTGGACAGATGACTATAAAAGAAGTAATAGAGTAATTAAGAGTATACAAAATGTATATAACCCTTCTCTTAACACACCTCTTCTAAGACAAAAATATAAAGATAATAATGCAGAGTATCCACAAGAGTGGGATGATGAAAACTTTATAGGTCCTAGTAATGAAATAGATGAAGACTCCTTAAGACGTATGAAAGAACTTCAAGGATATGATATTGAAAAATTAATGCGCAAAATGGAGGAGGTAGGTATGCCTCCTGAATTTCTTCCAAATATGTTAGATAGAATGGAAGAATATGTACCTAAAAAATTTGAAGAGGACCCTAATGTTATTAGGTTTCATGATTCAAAAAATGACCCTAAAAAAGAAATATTAGATAAACTTAATCAAGAATATGAAGAATCTGTAAAAGATTGTCCTTGCCGTCAAAAAGTAATTGTACAAGGTGTAGAAAAAGAAAAATGTGTACCCTGTGAATCACAAAGTATGGCAGCATATGGTATGCAACTAGGAGGATATGATATGCCTTTTATTATGGGTACTGGAGGTATGATGAGATATGATCATGGAGGTCCTCATAATGGAGTTACTGTTAATGATATTGATTCAAATATAACAAATCCAGCTGATCTTCAGAAAAAAATAGAGGAAGAAGGTTATACACCAGGACAAAGTAGTATTAATACAGAAGGTGCTTATAAAAGAATAGTAACTCCTGGTGCAGAACAAGGTAGTGCTACATATCATAGTGGTAGTGGTCCAGGTGGTACAGAAGAAGGTGTTGCTAGAGGAATATGTAAAAAAATTAGTGAATCCAATAATCTTGAAGAAATGATTCTTCAAGCTTTTCCTAAATATTTAAATGGAAAACGTGAAGGAGATGCAGGTTATGAAGAAGCTTTAGCTGCAGCAATTGAAAGACTTAAATCAAATCGTTTATATACGGAATGTATTCAAAGTGTTCAGGATGCTACTAAGGAGACATATAGAGATGATGCTGTACATATTGAAGCTGTAGAAAATCCTACAGAAGGTACTTGTGTATGTGCAGATAAAGATGGTAACCCTTTCCCAGGTCATACACCAATGAGTTATGAAGAAATATTAGCTTCTGGTA
>Ga0098038_1000052_pt1 | contig 46951 bp, 48 predicted proteins | sample 5B_taG_FD_75051 | JGI IMG/M metagenome (GOLD analysis project Ga0098038, IMG submission 75051) | Marine viral communities from the Subarctic Pacific Ocean - 5B_ETSP_OMZ_AT15132_CsCl metaG | ecosystem: Environmental > Aquatic > Marine > Oceanic | place: Pacific Ocean | collected 2015-01-08 | reverse complement strand
TTTACGCTGAGGTAAAAAGAGATGCAAATAGCACAACTGGAAGAGTTCAAGTAAATTTCTCAAGCGCTCCTGGAACAAACGCTATTAGAATCTTAATTAATAAAATAGGATAATATAATAAAATTAAATGAGTGTATCATTTTTAGAAGACATTAGTGTTAGTGGTAATGTTAGCTTAAGTAAGGCTAACCCCACTTTATCTATAACAGACACAAATACATCCTCCTCTTCATATGCCATATTGGCAATGACGGGGAGAGGTACGATGAGCTCCTATACTAGATACTTAAGGGTTGACGCTAATGGTAACTTTTCTTTTGCCACTGGTGCTTCAACTTCTTCTAACCATGCTGATGTTACATTTGGTAGGTTCTCTAGTCTTGTTAATTCAAGTTCGGGAAATCAAATACTTATTACATCAGAAAACAGCTCTGGCCCTTCAACTGGTGCTATTAAAATGAAGTTTGAAGCTGATCAAGATAGCCAGCTTGGGCAATACAACGAAGTCGCCATAAGAATCGATGAAATTACGGGTACCAATCAAAAAACTAATAAAAGAGGTAGAATAACTCTTGAAGCTGGAGGTATTGATATTATGCAAGCCCAAACTGAAGTGTTTGACTCATTCATCGCAACAGTATCGAGGGCTATTTTTCCTGCGCGAACTGATTTTACTGGAAATCATTTAAACACATGCGCAGTATTCACTGGAGGTAAGGTGGGTATAGGCATCACATCCCCACAAGCGGGGCTTCACGTTAGTCATAACTCTAATTCTACTACTGCATTTAAAGTTGCAGGTAGTAGTGACACTGATGATGTTTGGTTTCAAATAACACCAAATAGCAGCACTATTTTTGTGCTTGGAGATGAGGAGCAGTCTTCTGGTGGGGGTTATATAAAATTAGATTCCAATGCAAATATAACATTCAATGAGGCTGATGTTGGTATTAATACTTCATCTCCGTCAGAAAAGTTAGATGTTAATGGCACTGTAAAAGCTAACAATTATAAAGGTTATGTTCCCCATTACCAATCTGGAGGTTTTTATCATAGCTCATCTTCCAGCTCATCAACAATTTATTGGCTTCCTACTAATTACATTAGTGAAGTAACAAGTAGCAACTACTACAATAACTGGGTTGCGCCATACGATGGTAGAGTTAGAAAAATAATAATGAGATATGCAAGTGGAACAACACCGACAGCAACCTCTGTTGCGTTTAGGTGGGCTAAAAATGGGAGTACCCAGCTTAGCTCTTATAGTGCTACGGTTACCAGCGGCGCATCAACTAGCATGAGGGCAGTGTATACTTTTAGCGACACTAATATCACGTTTAGTGAAGGAGATAGAATAATGTTGGGATTTACTACTAATGGAGGCACAAGACGCTTATATGGTTTTGCATATACAGTAGTTTTTGAATATAATAAAAATTAAAAGATATGGTAATATATAATTGGGATTGTAAAACAGTAGATGTCAATCCCACTGTAGGCGACTACGCAGATGTAGTGTTTAACGTTCACTGGAAAGTAACAGGCAGCTTAACCCCTGAAGGCGGGCCGGAAGTTGTGTCAGGTAGAATTATGGGAGAGCAGGCGGTAGGCATAGACCCTAACGAGAGTTTTATTTCTTTCAATGACCTAACGAATGCAACATTAACAGAATGGGTTAAGAGTGCTTTGGGCGATGATGAGGTTCTTAAAATAGAACAAAGAATTCAAAATGACATAAATGAACAGATGGTGCCATCAACATACACTGTGACAATAGAAGATTAAGTAAAAATTACTAAAACCAAGTAATAATAACAATATACCTGCTCAACAAAGAGCAACCTTACGTTTAACCTTAAAACCAAAAAAAATGACGTATTTTTATTCGACTAATTCGTGGAGTAGTCAACCACAACCAGATGATAACCAAATTAAACTATGGAACCATATTGCTGAAAAAGCTAATTGGCGAATTGTTCAATTACCAAATGGATATTACCAAACAGAGTATAAAGATCTTCGCGAAGAAGAAACTTGGAAAGATGTTACAAGGCGAGAGACAATGGAGGCAGCCGAAACATCAATAGACAAAACTATAGAGCATTATAATAAAAAGCTAGAGTTTTTAAAAGGACCAAAAGTAGTAAAAACATTTGAATAATAAAATATAAAATTTAATTTAATGGAATTTAATAACCCAAGTGAGATAGTTAAAACACTCACATTTGGCAATGAAGCCAAAAAACAAATTATGCAAGGCGTCGAGAAACTTTCAAACGCTGTAAAGTCCACATTGGGGGCTGGCGGTAAGTGCGTAATATACGAAGATGCTCTTGGAAAACCGGTGATAACAAAAGATGGTGTAACCGTTGCGGAAAGCGTAGTCTTATTACATCCGGTTGAAAACATAGGTGCTACTTTAATAAAAGAAGCAGCTAGTAATACTGTTAAAGAAGCTGGCGATGGTACCACTACGGCTACCGTCCTAGCTCACGGTATTTTACAAAATTCGATTGATTCGCTTGAAAACGAAGATTTAAGGGATATAAAAGCTGGCTTAGATAGCGGTGCAGAAAAGGTACTTAATTATTTAGATAAGATAAAAACACCTATAAAGAAATCGATGCTAGAGCAAGTTGCTACTATTAGTTGTAATAATGATTATGCTCTAGGTAAGCAGATAGGGGCAGCATTTAAAAAAGTGGGCAAAAACGGTATTGTTCTAATGGAAGAGTCAGATACTAATGAAACCTATATTGACTTTGTTGAAGGAGTACAATTTGATAGTGGTTTAAAATCACCTCATTTAGTTACTGATAAAGATAAAGGTATTGCTGTTTTAGACAACCCTTACGTGCTGATTGTATCTTCTCCTATACCTAATATAAGAAGAATACAAAATATATTAGAGCATGTAATAAAATCAAAACGATCTTTATTAATAGTATCAACAGTTGAATCGCAACCTTATCAAACATTGCTTGCTAACAAAGTAAAAGGCAATATAAAAATCAATATAGTCGACTTACCTGGCTTTGGGCCAACTAAGCAAGATACATTAGAAGACTTAGCAATACTTACAGGCGCTAAAATAATAAATGAAGAGCTTGGTGATGATTTAGACTTAATATCACCTGATGTTTTAGGTGAAGTTGAAAAGTCTGTTACTGATGAAAAAAATACTGTATTGCAAATAAATAGCGTAACTGATGATTTGCTAGATAGAATAAATGATGTAACTGCAAAAATTAAAGAAGAAAAGAATCCATTCTTTAAAAAGAAGTTAGAGCAACGTATGTCTATGTTAACAGGAAAAGTTGGTATTGTATATGTTGGTGCTGATAGCAAAGTCGAGTTAAAAGAAAAGAAGGACAGAGTTGAAGATGCAATATATGCAACTAAAGCAGCGTACAAAGAAGGAATTATACCGGGTGGAGGCGCAGCACTATTAGGCGCTTTCAAAACTATTGAACCGGAAAACATAGGCGAAGCTGCTCTGCTTTCAGCTATAACTTGGCCTTATGGAACTATATTAGAAAACGCTGGATATGAATATACAGAAGACGTAGACGAAGGCGTTGGGATTGATGTAACTTGTGGTTGCAAAAAGAATATGATAGAAGCTGGGATTATAGATCCTGTTTTAGTAACAAAAGCAGCTTTAAGAAATGCTTTGTCTGTTGCTAAAACAATTTTATCTGCTGATTGTATAATAAGTAATAAAAGAATGGCATAATGAAAGCTATTAACTATTATATAATTATAGACAAAGTTAAACAAGCTCCGAAGAAAGTAGGTGGCCTTGAATTAACGGAAAAGCAGAATAAAGACGAAAGATACATTAAAGGGCGTGTTATAAGCGTGGGAAATCTTGTTGAAGGTATAATGCCTGATCAAATTGTAAGATACGATAAGCATGCCGGTCACGGAATAGAATACGATAGCAAATTGTATTATGTTATAAAATTTACAGACGTTGTAGTTGTAGAATGAAATTAACTCCAGGTGACCTACAAGATATGAATCTACTTAAGTATTACAGGCTCATTCGCAAATGGGCTTGTAAAACTTATAATTTGAAAGATGCAGATTTAGAGTTACTTATATACTTGGATTGCAAAATTCACTTTACACGTAATGATTTTATAGAGGGTGTATACACATATAGCTGGGACAAAAATAGATGGGAACGTCTTAGAAAAGAAGGTTGGATTGATGTGTGGAGACAAAGAAACCGAACTACTATGAAGTACTCTATATATAAAACCTCATTTAAGTGTAAAAATTTAATTAAACGAATATATAGAATAATGTTGGCAGAGGAAGATTTGCCTACATCACAAAGGAGTAAATTTTATAACAACAAATCATATACAGATAAAGTTTATAATAAAGCTATTGATGATATGATCAACGACAAAACAAGGTAATCATGAGAAAAGGAATCGGACCAAATAATTTAGGTGCACCAAAAAGTATGGCTAAAAACCAAAACAAAGGTTACGGGTCAACTATGGCTAAAAACCAAAACAAAGGCTATGGCTCAATGTCTAAGAAAATGGGTATGGGCGCTGAAAGTATGAGTAAGGCAAGTAAGTACGGGGCTATGATAGGTGCTAATATAGAAAAGGGAATGAACCCAACTGAGGCAGGCAAAAAAGCAGCTGAAGATATTAAGAAAGAAAAATAATGGCTTTTAAACTCAAAGCGCAAGGTGAGCTGTTAGGCTACGACGAAGAATTGTCAGAATTCGGTAAACCCGTTTTTGAGAAAAAATTAGATCCAGGTGTAATAGCAGAAGCTAATATAGATGGAACTATATTTGTTAGTAAAGACGCTACAAGAAAAGAGCAGAAAGGATCTATAGCGGAAGAGCATAAACATTTAAATCAATTTAAAAGAAATGAGTTGCATTATGATAATAATAGTGTAACCTGGAAAAAAGATACAAAGTCACCTTCAAGAGTATACGAAAGAATAGGCTCTATGATAGTTGACAAGAAAACCGGCCAAAAAGCACCAGAGGGAGCGCACGGCTGGGAATGGGAAACACAAGCAAAATCATAAATTATGGCAATACCAATTACAAAAAAAGCATCATCTTCATGCATGAAAAATATGGAGCTAGGCTCTATGGCAAATGTAAATGAAGCGTTAATTGCTGGGGCAGCCAATACGGCGCCTAAGTTTATTGACGTTAAGCAAACAGTAGAAGATAGTATGGGTGAAGTAAAAACTCAAAAAATTGAAGACGCGCCTGATACCACTGAGGAAAATGGGGGCACTGATCCAGGAGAAGGGCCAACAGAGTAACAAATTAAACACAACAACATGGGAAATATACCAATCACATCAAGAGTCCTAAAGTCTTCAAGCAAAGGCATGAAGGTTAGAGAGCCTCTACTAAACGTAGGGACTGTAGCTAAACAAGTTCAACAAGACGTAAACCTATCAGGGAAAGGCGGAACAGCTACAATAGAAGAAAAAATTAAGACAGAAGCGGCTAAGGTCTCTGGTGGTAATCTTGAAAATGTAAAAGTAAAAAGAGATTACTCTGGTGATGGACCTAAAACTCAAAAAGAGAAAGACGCATACGAACGTCACAAAGAAAAAGAAAAAACAGATCCTTGTTACCAATACAAAGCTGGTACACTAAAATGTAAAGAAGGCACTGTGCTTAACCCAGCTGGCGCAACGGCAGGCGACAGAGATACTTGTTGTGCTAGAAAGAGCGAAGAGAAAAAAACCTGTTCCGATGGTTCTGCTCCTGATGCTGATGGTAACTGTATAACAAAGTCTGAAGAAATTGTTGACATAACACCTGAAACTCAAACAAATAAAGGTATGAGTAATTTTCAGGCTAGACAGCAAGGCAGAAAAAGTATACAAAATGCTAGGAAGCTAAATAAGTTTGAGCGCAAAATGGGTAAGTATGGCACCTTTGACAAAGACGGTAACTTTAAAGCAAACGATAATCTGTCTCAAAAAGATATGCGTAAATTACGACAGTTTCAATCTAATCGTCAAAACTTTTTAGCAATGCGTGACAGCATTAACACCCAAACTGATCAGGGTGGCTTTGGTAGAAACAAGTACACAGATGATAAATATCTAACGGATAACGAGAAATTATACACTGCTCAAATAAAATTAGGCCCTGATGGAAAACCAAAAATAGAAGACACATCACAGATTATCAAGAGAGTTCAGGGTGATCCAGCAAACGCTAATAAAAAAGATTACAGAAAAGTGTTCCAAGAAATGGGGGAAAGAATTAACAATACAGATTTTGGCATTAGTTCAGAAAAACCAAAAGCTAGTACTTTTTTCGGTGCAGGTTCTGACAAGCCTACATTTAAAGACGTGGTTGCTGGAATAGGTGATAATTTAGTTGGTGATAAATCTTTATTTGCTAAAAAAGACGGCGGTACGGATGTTGGGAACGCTTTAAGAAGTATTAATCCATTTAAAAAGAAAGGCCCAAAGCCATCTACTACAGAAGTATTGCAAGTACCCGATATGGGACCAGGTTTAGGAACTGCGACATTTAAAAAGAGAGGATTAAAGAAAAACTACTTTAACAAATAATTATGTACTCGCAACCATATACAAACACAGTAGCCGCTAAACTTCGTAAAACTACGAAAGGAAAAGGCAGACATTTTTTAACCGCAAAAGAGGGAGCAGGAATGACGGCAGCGGGTAGAAAAGCATATAATAAAGAAACTGGTGGTAAACTTAAAGCGCCTCAACCCGGAGGCGGCAAAAGACGTACTTCGTATTGTGCTCGATCAAAAGGGCAAATGAAGATGCACGGAATTAATTGCAGTAAAACACCAAAGAAAAGAATTTGCGCAGCAAGGAGAAGATGGAAATGTTAGAACACTTAACAGGGGCGTGTGGCGAATTACACATAAACCTGAATCACGTTATAATCAGTTTAATAATTTTAAGTTATGGAATCAAAAGGATTAGGAGACACTATAGAAAAGTTTACTAAAGCTACAGGCATAAAAAAGCTTGCGGATAAAATTCCTGGTGGTTGTGGTTGTAACGAAAGAAAAAATAAATTAAATAAAATGTTTCCTTATGGCAACAAATAATAAAAAGAAATTTAAAGACACAAAAGTCGGTAAATTTTTAAGTAAAGCTGCTCCTGGAATATTAGGAACAGTTGGGGATGTTCTCCCTGACAGTGGAGTATTTGGCATTGTAAAAAATATAATATCAAAAGACAATACATTGCCAGCAGAAGACAAAGAAAAAGCTATGAAGCTTTTAGAAATGGATATGGTGGAAATGGAAGAGGTATCAAAAAGATGGGATTCAGATATGAAATCCGATTCATGGCTTAGTAAGAATACAAGGCCAATGAGCTTAATCTTTTTAACAATATCAATGGTATTTTTAATACTATTAGATAGCTTTGAGTGGAGCTTTAGCGTATCTGCCGGATGGGTGGATTTGCTTCAAACACTTTTAGTTACAGTTTATGTAGCTTATTTCGGATCACGAGGTGCGGAAAAATTTCAAACAATTAAAAATAAATAAAATTAAATTAAATGGCAAAGAAAATTAAAAAAGCGCAATTAGAGGAATTGCAAGGTTTGGTAAACCAATTGCAAAACGTACAATCACAAATAGGTGGTTTAGAAGCTCAAAAGCACGAGCTATTGCATATAATTGCTAATGGTAAAACAAAACTTGACGGTCTTCAGTCAGATTTACAAAAAGAATACGGAGATGTATCAGTAGATATTAAAACCGGTGAAATTAGAAAAAATGAATCTGATAAGAAAGATTAGTATAGGTAAAGACTATAAGAACGACGCCATGCACTATTCTGTTGACCAGGAAGTGTATGGTGGTCATATTATAGATAGTATACTAGAGGATAAAGACAAATTTTCTATATATATTAAAAAAGGAGATGAGATTATACCTTGGAAAGATTTTAATAAAAACATGGCTGTTGCCGTTGAATATAATATAGATTATTAATGAAGACTGTTTTTGACTTTATGGTTATGCCTAAAGAACAAAAACCTCAAAGCTTTATATTAAATACAGAATTACAAAACCATTTATTTACTAATAGAATTGGGGTTGTAGTTTCTACACCTGTAAAAAATAATACAGGTATTAAAAAAGGCGATGAAGTTGTTGTACATCATAATGTTTTTAGAACATTTAGAGATATAAAAGGTGTTGAGAAAAAAAGCAGAAGCTTTTATGAAAACAATTTATATTTTGTAGCAGAAGATCAAATATATGCTTATAAAAGAGAATCTGAATGGGAGGCTTTAAATGGCTTTAATTTTGTTAAGCCAATAGAAAATACAGATAAGTTTTCTATAGCCAAAGAAGAGCCCTTAAAAGGCATTATAAAGTATATAGATCCAAGTTTAATGGATGAAAACATATACATAAACTCTTTAGTAGGTTTTAAACCTAATTCTGAATACGAGTTTATAATAGACGGGCATAGATTATACCGAGTTCCAACCAATGCAATTACAATTAAATATGAATATAAAGGAAACGAAAAAGCATATAATCCAAGCTGGGCACAAAGCGGTTGAAGAATTAATTAAAGTAGCTAAAGAAGCGATTGTTGAGTCTGACGAAGATTTAGCTGCAGATAGATTAAAAAATGCGGCTGCAACTAAAAAGTTAGCTATTTTTGATGCTTTTGAAATATTGAACAGAATAGAGGCGGAAGAAAATATGTTGTCTGATAAACCAAAAGAAGAAAAGAAAAAAGAAGCTTTTGGGGGATTTGCTGAAAAAAGATCAAAGTAATGTATAAACAAACTTTATATAAGGTTGTAACACCTATAAAGAAAAATACAATTACTAGATTAAACAAATCTAAGAAGTGGGCATATGGTTATAATAAAGAACATGATGTAGTTGTTATATCCAAAAATGGGCAAATAGGTGAAATATACGAAATACAAAATCTTAAAATAGCTTTACCTAAAGAGCCTACTAAAATAATTAAAGGAGATAACAAATGGACTTCTCATGAGTACCCTAAAGAATTAAAGCGAATTGCTAATGCTTTTGAGTGGAGGGAATATCCAGAGGATTTCAAAGAAAAATGGGAACCATATATAGATGAACAATTTAAATTACGCGAAGAAGGTTACTGGTTTTATAACAAAGACGTTGCTACTTACATTACTGGTACTCATTACATGTACCTGCAGTGGAGTAAAATTGACGTTGGGAAGCCAGAGTTTCGAGAAGCAAATAGATTATTCTTTATTTTCTGGGAAGCTTGTAAGGCTGACTCTAGATCCTATGGAATGTGTTACCTTAAGAACAGGCGTTCTGGATTTTCATTTATGGCCTCAGGAGAGGTGGTTAACTTGGCGACCATATCTTCTGACTCCAGATATGGCATTTTATCAAAGTCTGGGGCTGATGCCAAGAAGATGTTTACAGACAAGGTGGTACCCATATCGGTTAATTACCCCTTCTTTTTCAAACCGATACAGGACGGTATGGACCGCCCCAAGACCGAGCTGGCGTATAGAGTACCCGCCAGTAAATTTACAAGAAAGAAGATACTCACCAAGGAAAAAGCCGAGGAACTTTCCGGACTGGACACCACAATCGACTGGAAGAACACGGGTGATAACTCCTACGACGGTGAGAAACTCGCCTTACTTGTCCACGACGAATCGGGGAAATGGGAAAGGCCGGACAACATCCTCAACAACTGGCGTGTTACGAAAACCACGCTAAGACTAGGTAGCCGGGTTATTGGCAAGTGTATGATGGGGTCTACAAGCAATGCTTTAGACAAAGGAGGTGATAACTTTAAAAAACTTTACAATGATTCGGACGTTACAAAAAGAAACCGCAATGGACAGACTAAGTCAGGACTATATTCTTTGTTCATACCTATGGAATGGAATTACGAGGGATTCATTGATTCTTATGGAATGCCTGTATTCGATACCCCACATAAACATTGTGAAGATGTCCACGGAACACTCATTGACGTCGGAGTTATTGAGCATTGGCAAAATGAAGCTGAGGGCTTAAAGAGTGATCAAGACGCTTTAAATGAATATTATAGACAGTTTCCAAGAACAGAAGAGCACGCGTTCCGAGATGAAACAAAAAACAGTATATTTAATTTAGTAAAAATATACGAACAAATAGATTACAACGAGGATTTGAGAAACACCAGTGTAATAACTACAGGTAATTTTCAATGGGAATATGGAGTTAAAGATTCCAGAGTGTTATTCCTTCCAAATCCTAAAGGTAATTTTAATATTGCTTGGGTTCCAAATCCAAACATACAAAATAGGCAAGTAATAAAAAACGGTTTAAAATACCCTGGCAATGAGCATATGGGTGCTTTTGGTTGTGACTCTTATGATATATCAGGCACAACAGACGGTAAAGGGTCTAAGGGTTCTTTACACGGGTTGACCAAGTTTAGCATGGAAGATCACCCGCCAAACCAGTTTTTTTTAGAATATATTGCAAGACCAGCAACTGCAGAAATGTTTTTTGAAGATGTATTAATGGCTTGCGTGTTTTACGGAATGCCGTTGTTAGCAGAAAATAATAAACCAAGATTACTATATTATTTTAAAAGGAGGGGCTATAGAGGTTACTCAATGAATAGACCTGATAAAAAATGGAATAAGTTATCTGTTGCAGAAAAAGAAGTAGGAGGTATACCTAATTCCAGCGAAGATATAAAGCAGGCTCACGCGGCAGCTATTGAAACTTATATACAATCTCATGTTGGAGTTAAAGACTCTGGCGAGTACGGAGGTATGTATTTTAATGCAACCTTAAATGATTGGGCTAAGTTTGATATAACTAAAAGAACAAAATTTGATGCAACCATTAGTTCGGGATTGGCAATAATGGCTTGTAATAGACACTTATATGCGCCGAACCCAAAAGTATTAAAACCAAAATTAAACTTGCATATTGCTAAATACAAAAACAGCGGTGCAATATCTCAAATAATAAAATAAACATATGGCTGAGTCAGTTATAAACAGTTTTTTTCCAAGTCAAGTTGCAAGCGACGCTGAGAAAATTTCTCCAGAATATGGATTGAGAGTTGGTAGAGCTATTCAAGATGAATGGTTTAAATCCGATTCGGGCACGTCAAGATTTAAAAGCAATCAAAATACATTTCATAGATTAAGGCTATATGCCAGAGGCGAACAATCAATACAGAAATATAAAGATGAATTATCTATTAATGGTGATTTATCATATTTAAATATAGATTGGAAGCCAGTGCCTATTATACCTAAGTTTGTGGATATAGTAGTTAATGGTATATCAGGCCGATCATTTGATATTAAAGCTTATTCACAAGACCCTTACGGAGTATACAAAAGATCAGAATATTTAGAGTCTATAATAAGAGACTTACAATCAAAAGAAATAAACGAGTTCGTTCAAACAGAATTCGGTATAAATTTATTTGAAAACCAACCCGAAACTTTACCTGAAGGAAAAGAAGAGTTGGAATTACACATGCAGCTTTCATACAAGCAAGCTGTAGAATTAGCAGAGGAGCAAGCGCTGAATGTTTTATTAGAGGGCAATAATTATGACTTAACTAGAAAAAGAGTTTATTATGATTTAACCACTATAGGTATTGGTGCTGTTAAAAATAGATTTTCTAAGGCAGAAGGGATAGTAATTGATTACGTGGATCCGGCTAATTTAGTTTGGTCTTATACAGATTCACCTTATTTTGACGATATTTATTATGTAGGTGAAGTTAGAAATGTTCATTTAAATGAGTTAAAAAAGCAATTTCCAGATTTAACAGAAGAGGACTTAAATAGTATTGCTAAAACAGGTTATCAAAATAATCAATTTTATGATAGGACAATAGCAAACTATAACGAAAGCGATTCTAATACGGTGCAGGTGTTATACTTTAATTATAAAACCTACATGAATGAAGTGTATAAAGTTAAAGAAACGTCCACCGGAGCTTCAAAGATATTATTGAGAGATGACCAATTTGATCCACCGGTCGAAATGCTTGAACAACAATTTGGAAAAATGTCTAGATCTTTAGAGGTTTTATACGAAGGTGTTTTAGTATTAGGTACAGATTATTTGCTAAAATGGGAAATAGCTAAGAATATGATGCGTCCTAAAAGCGATGAAACAAAAGTGTTAATGAGCTATAGTATGTGCGCACCTCGTATGTACAAAGGCAAAATAGAATCTTTAGTAAGTCGTATTACTGGTTTTGCAGATATGATACAGCTAACGCATTTAAAGTTACAACAAGTAATGTCAAGGCTGGTTCCAGACGGGGTATATTTAGACGCTGATGGATTAGCTGAAGTTGATTTAGGAAATGGAACTAATTATAATCCGCAGGAGGCATTAAACATGTTCTTCCAAACTGGTTCCGTTATTGGTAGATCAATGACACAAGATGGGGATATGAACCCAGGTAAAATTCCTATCCAAGAAATACAATCAGGCTCTGGTGGTCAAAAAATGCAGTCATTAATTCAAACTTACAATTATTATTTACAAATGATAAGAGATGTGACGGGATTAAATGAAGCAAGAGATGGCAGTACACCTGATTCAAGATCTTTAGTAGGTATACAAAAAATAGCAGCGGCTAATTCAAATACAGCAACAAGACATATTTTGGATAGTGGTTTATATATAACGTCGCATTTAGCAGAATGTTTATCACTAAGAGTTTCAGATGTTATAGAGTATTCACCTACAAAGGATGCTTTTATACAAAAAATAGGTGGTCACAACGTTGGTACTTTAGAAGAAATGGGTAACTTGCATATGCGCGACTTTGGTATATATATAGAGTTAGAGCCGGATGAAGAACAAAAGCAATTGCTTGAAAACAATATTCAAACAGCGTTATCAGCAGGTTTAATTGACTTGGATGATGCAATTGATATTAGACAAATACCTAATTTAAAGCTAGCTAATCAGGTTTTAAAACTGCGTAGAAAAAAGAAGCAAGAAAGAGACCAGCAAATGCAGCAACAAAATATACAAGCGCAAGCACAAGCTAACGCGCAAGCTCAACAAGTTGCCGCTCAAGCTGAGGTCCAGAAAAAACAAGCTCTTTTGCAAGCTGACGCCCAATTAGAAAAAATTAAAAATGATTTAGAAATAAAGAAACTTCAAGAAGAGGTGTTAGCTAAAAGAGAATTAATGGGATTAGAGTTTGAATACAATATGCAACTCAAAGGAATTGATGCTCAACAGCGTCAACAAATGGAGTCCCGAAAAGAACTTGCGCGAGACGCAAGACAAGAAAGACAAGGTCAAATACAAAGCGACCTTGTTAATCAAAGACAAAACAATGGCCCAAACAATTTTGAATCCTCCGGGAATGATATTGTGGGTGGCGGAATTGGCTTAGGTTCCTTTGACCCTAAGTAATAATAGTAATGTATAATTATATAATATTTTATCATGTCAGAAAACCAAGAAGAGGTTGTAGAAACTCCAGTAGAGGAGACACAGCCAACCGCTGAAAAACCAGCGGAAGAAGTAAAGCCAGACACAGGGGCATCAGTCACTGATGATGGCACTATTAAATTAGATTTAGGTAAACTTAATAAACCAGAAGAAAATGCCGTTCAAGAGCAAAGCACAGATGACAGCGATGCTGTTGTCGGAGAACCCGAAGACGAGGGCGACAGCCAAGAAGTGGTTGAAGAAGTACGGGACACCGAAGAAAAAGAAATAATCTTAGAAGAAATAACCGATGAAACCCCTGCAGAAAACGACGCTCAGCCAACAGGAGTGGTGGGAAGCGATGAAGATACCGAGCCCACACCGGAACAAAAAGAAGTATTACCGGAAAACAAAACACAAGTTGAATTACCAGAAGGATTAGATAAGGTAATTGAATTTATAAAAGAAACTGGTGGTAGTTTAAGTGATTATGTTAAACTAAACACCGATTACTCTAAACTAAATGAAGCACAGTTAATTCGTGAATATTACGAAACAACTAAACCACATTTAGACCAAGAGGATATATCTCTTCTAATGGAAGATTTCAACTATGATGAAGAGCTAGATGAGCCTAAGCAAGTTAGAAAAGCAAAAATTGCTTTTAAAGAAGAAGCGGCTAAAGCTAAAAAACATTTAGAGGGATTAAAATCTCAATATTATAATGATATTAAGGCATCAACAAACTTGTTGCCTGAACAACAAAAAGCGGTAGAGTTCTTTAACCGTTACAAAAAAGAACAACAACAAGCTGATGATAGTCAGTCGCATTTTAAACAGCAAACTGAAAATGTTTTCAACAAAGATTTCAAAGGTTTTGAATACAATGTAGGAGACAAAAAATATAGGTTTAAAGTAAAAGATCCGGCTGGTGTTAAGGAAAACCAAAGCGACATTAACAATTTTGTTAAGAAGTTCTTAAATGAAAAAAATCAAATGTCAAACGCAAAAGGTTATCACAAATCTCTATTTACAGCTATGAATGCTGATGCAATTGCCAATCATTTCTATGAACAAGGCAAAGCCGACGCAATGCGAAACAGTATGGAAAAGGCAAAGAATATTGATATGGATCCGAGAGGGACCCACGAAAAAGTTAATATTTCAAATGGCTGGTCCGTTAGAGCAGTGCCAAGCGACGCAGATAGCATGTCAAAACTTAAAATTAAAATTCGTAAATAACTTTTAAAAATTAAAAATTATGGCATTTGCAACTAGTCCAGATACATTAGCTAATCTGGCACACTTAACTCCAAGACCTATCAAAGGTTTATTTGGAGACAATTATCTGTCTGTTGCTGAGCTAGACTTTACACAACAGTTTTTACCTGAAGTTTATGAGAAAGAAGTTGAGCGTTTTGGAAACAGAACAATTAGCGGTTTCTTAAGAATGGTAGGAGCTGAGATGCCAATGGCATCAGATGTAGTAGTTTGGTCTGAGCAAGGAAGACTACATATCGCTTATGATGATGTAGCATGTAACGCTGCTGGAACAGTATTAACGTTCCCTGCTGGTCACTTAATTGGCCCAGGAATGACAATCGTTGTTTCACAAGGTTATGATACACAAAAAGCGTATGTTAAATCTGTAAACGGAAACGACGTAACTGTAGAGACTTACGGTGTATTAGCTGCTTTGGCAGGTACTATTCCTAGTGCTAGCGACGTAAAAGTATTCGTATATGGATCTGAATATGGAAAAGGAACAAAAGACGCTGGTAATTCAATCGACGCTTCTTTCACAACTTTCAACAACAAACCATTAATCATTAGAGATAAATATAATGTTAACGGTTCTGATGTTGCTCAAATTGGTTGGGTGGAAGTAACCACTGAAGCTGGTACGTCTGGTTACCTATGGTATTTAAAATCTGAGCACGAGTCAAGACTACGTTTTGAAGATTACTTAGAGATGTCAATGGTTGAAGCTGAAAAAGCATTAAACGTAAACGGCACTCAAAGACAAATCGTTCAAACTGGTTTTGGTGGAAGTGGAAATGTTGAAGGTTCTGAAGGGCTTTTCTCTGCATTAGAAACTAGAGGTCTTGTTTACAATGACTCTGACTTCGGTGCAGCGAATGGTGTTGGAATTGCAGAATTCGATACAATACTACAGGAGCTAGATAAGCAAGGAGCAATTGAAGAGAATATGATGTTCTTAGACAGAGCTGCTGCTTTATCTATTGACAATATGCTTGCATTGCAAAATACATATGGAGCTGGTGGTACATCTTACGGTGTATTCGATAACGACGCTGATATGGCACTTAACTTAGGTTTCTCTGGTTTCAGACGAGGTTCTTATGACTTCTATAAAACTGACTGGAAATATCTAAATGACTCTGTAACAAGAGGATTAATTGCTGATATTGAAGGAGTTATTGTTCCTGCTGGTACAAGTACAGTATATGATCAACAATTAGGTAAAAACATTTCTAGACCTTTCTTACACGTACGCTACAGAGCTTCTGAAGCTGATGACAGAAAGATGAAGAACTGGGTTACTGGATCTGTTGGTGGTAACTTTACAAGTGACGCGGATGAAATGAATGTTCATTTCTTATCTGAAAGAGCACTTTGTGTACAAGCTGCAAACAACTTCGTGTTATTGAAAAAGACACAAGCTTAATATTTATATAAGGAGGCGGGCGTCAAAAAGCAAAGCTCAAAAAGACGCCCAGTCCCTTATTTTTAACATTTTTATTATATTATATCATGGGAAAAACAAAAGAAGTTCCAGCTGTAGAAAAAGGCTGGGAAATAAAAGATAGATTATATACATTAAAAGGTAACAAAAAACCATTAGTTTTTACATTACCTTCAAAGCATTCACTTAAAAGATCTTTACTATGGTTTGACCAAAGCACTGGCGAACAAAGAGAATTAAGGTATGCAACCAATCAGAGCTCTCCATTTGTAGACGAACAAAAAGGAACAGCTACTTTAGGCAGAATCATTATTAGAGATGGTGCGCTTAGAGTTCCAAAAGAACAGCAAAACCTACAGAAATTACTTTCATTATATCATCCATTAAAAGATAAAGCTTATGAAGAGTATGATGCGGTAATGACTGCTGAATATGAAACTGATTGGATTGAATTAGAAATTGAAGCTTTAAACTTGGCTAAGACATTAGACATTGAACAAGTTGAAGCAATACTTAGAGTTGAATACGGAAGCGAAATTAATACAAGAACATCTAAGGAGCTGAAAAGAGATATACTCATTATGGCTAAAAGAAATCCTCAATTAGTTATTGAATTAGCTAATGATGATAATGTACAGCTTAGAAACTTCGGTATTAAAGCAACTGAAGCGGGATTAATTAAATTATCACAAGACCAAAGAACATTTACATATGGTGATGGCGATAGAAAATTAATGACAGTCCCATTTGACGAAAACCCTTATTCTGCATTAGCGGCGTTCTTTAAAACAGACGAAGGAGTTGAAGTATATAAAGCAATTCAAAAAAAGCTAAAATAGTTAGCAATAGTGGTTAGGCCGCTATATGCGGCTTAATTACTATAATAAAAAAAAATATGAGCGTAAGTATAGATACTGTTTATCAAAGAGTTTTAAGTATACTCAATAAAGAACAACGAGGGTATGTTACGCCTCAGGAATTTAATTTGTTTGCAAATCAAGCTCAGTTAGATTTGTTCGAACAATATTTTTATGACATAAATCAGTTTGGACGTATGCCTGGAAATAACACGGCATATTCTGATATGCTTAAAATACTTAATGAAAAGATCGCGTTATTCCAAACTAGCGCAACTTTAAATTACCTATTCAGTTCTAATGGTACGTTTGAATTACCTACAGACCTTTATCGATTAGGTACAATAGTATATACAAATACAACCACAAGAGATCTTTTGCCATCTCCAACCCAAATTGCAAACTTTCCAGTTGCTGACCCTCAAGTTTATAGACAAACAATAACAGAGGATATAGAAGCTGAAAGAATAAATGCAAAAGATTATTTGTATATTAATTCTTCACCTTTAACAAAACCTAAAAATACACGCCCAATTTATGTGGCAGATGATAGAGGGCTAAAAGTTTATGGTGACGCAGAAATAACTGCCGACGTTAAAGCCAGTTATATTAGAAAGCCCGCTAAAGTTGAATGGGCATATCAAATAGTATATGGGGAGGCGTTATACGACTCTAGCCACGCTGTTAATTTTGAATTACATCCATCTGAAGAAACGGAGCTTGTAATTAAAATATTAGAATTAGCTGGAGTTAGCACAAGGTCAATGGATGTTTACCAAGTCGCTGCCCAAGAAGAGGCAAAAAATACACAACAAGAAAAAGCTTAATAAATGGGGTTAATAAATAAAAATAACGAGCAATATTACCTTGGACCAGACGGGAGATGGAATAGCTATGATGAAACGTATGGCGATTATCAATTTGTGTCTATAAAAGATATTATAAATAATTTCATAATAGCTTACGTTGGCGAGGGTAAAATTATATCAAAAGTAAAAAGAACTGATATTGCTTTTCATGCTCAGCGAGGTTTACAGGAATTTAATTTTGATGTGCTACCATCAAACAGGTCTGTTGAAATTGAAGTAGGGCCTTTGTTGAATTTTATATTGCCTCAGGATTATGTGAACTATATAAAAATTTCATGGCTTGACAATAGCGGTATAGAAAGAATATTATATCCCGCAATAAAAACAAGCGACCCAATACCTTACCTGCAAGATAATGAATATGAGTATGTGTTTGATGAGCAGAACAGGGAAATAGTTAAACCTAAGCCATCGGAGACATGGAAAAAGTTTAAAGGTAACCATACAACAAATATAAATGAGAATGTAAATAATAGCGATTTACTTGCTGAACATTATATAGGCAGACGCTATGGTTTAGACCCTCAATACACAAATGCTAATGGAGTGTTCTTTATAGACCCTGTAGCTGGCATAATTCATTTTAGCTCTAATATAGTCGGTAAAATAGTAACACTAAAATATTTATCTGATGGACTCGCGTATGATGAGGACATGAAAATACATAAATTAGCAGAAGAAGCAATGTATAAATATATAGCTTACGCTGTTTTATCTACCAGGCCGCAAATACCAGAATATATGGTACAGCGATATAAAAAAGAATTAAGAGCTGAAAAAAGAAACGCTAAATTAAGATTATCTAATATAAAAATAGAAGAGCTAACTCAAATAATGAGAGGCAAGTCTAAGCAAATAAAACACTAAAATATGCCAGAATTAATAAGAAACTTCATCAAGGGCAAAATGAACAAAGACCTTGATGAACGATTAGTTCCAAATGGCGAGTATAGGGACGCGTTAAATTTAGAGGTTGCTACTTCTGATGGATCAGATGTTGGTACACTTCAAACACTTTTAGGAAACAAAAAAAGAATAAATAGATTATTCGACCCTTTAACTCAGTTGCACCAAACATGGAGTACCTACACCCCTGACGGCTCTAAGTATATCCCTGATGATGCGGTTGCTATAGGCTCAATTAAAGACCCCGCAAAAGAAAGAATATATTGGTTTATAACTTCGGCTACAGTTGACGCTATTGTTCAATACGATCAGACTAATGATACCTTATATCCAGTATTGGTTGATATTAAAGATGTCAATGACCCCAGGGTTGGCGTATTGAAGTTTAAAAAAAATAAACTAATCACAGGAGCTAACATAATAGGTAGCGAGCCTGATAGTGATGGGTTTTTGTTTTTTACAGATAATAATTCGGAGCCAAAGAAAATTGAAATAAGTAAATTTAGAGAAGGCACAGTTGACTTTGCAACACACACACAAGTATTTGGGCGTAACTTCATACTTCAAGACGTTACTGTTATTAAAAAATCCCCTTTATTAGCACCAACAATCTACAAGAAAACAACCGTTAGAGATGGCGAGGTTAACACAACAACATCTGCTCAGTTTGCCACGTTAGATACTACAGATCCTTTAGTTGACCCTACAGAAATCATAATTGAAGATTTTGGTACAGTTGACACATATAGTTGGACTAATCCTGTTAATTATTTTGCTGGTGATTTTCTATTGCTGACAATACAAGATCCTGACGATGAGTACGATAGAGATTTTCAAGTTAGACTAAAAGTATTAGAAGTATTTAGTGAATATTCTGCAAGTTGTGAATTGCAGACTGCAGGCTCTGAAATACCCACAGGCATACAGGGGTGGGAGGTTGAATTAGAGCTTGATGACCCGCTATTTGAATTTAAGTTTCCTAGATTTGCTACAAGGTATAAATATGATGATAACCAGTTTTCTGTGTTTTCACCCTTTACAGATATAGCTTTTATACCAGGTGAAGAATTTGAATACAACGGAGAAGATGGTTACAACTTAGCAATGACCAATAATGTGAGAGTATTAGAAGTTAGAGATTTTGTGCCGCCAGACATACCGCCTGATGTTGTAGCGGTAGATATATTATATAAAGATACTGCATCAACAAACGTATACAGAGTTGATACTATTGAAAGAGATAGTGATCAATGGAACGACAACACGTATGGAAATCCAACTGGTTCCGCAACAGGTAGAATTAAAATAGAAACAGAATTAATATCTTCATTGCTACCTTCTAACCAAATATTAAGGCCTTACGATAACGTACCTAGGAAAGCTTTAGCGCAGGAAATTACAGCTAACAGGTTAATATTTGCTAACTACACGCAGAACTTTAACATGGTTGACTACGCTGGTGACGAAGTTATACCTACGTTTGATTTTTCAATTGTGCATGATCCAACTAAGAATGAAGACATAGACCCAAATTCGGGTGAAAATTTAAGTAGTGACCCCATAGCGGGCACACCTATTGAGTCATTAAAAACAGCAAGAACATATCAAATGGGTGTTGTTTATATGGATGAATTCGGAAGACAAACACCAGTATTTACAAACGATTCCGGCGGTAGATCACTAGCAAAAGAATTTGCCAATTTATACAATACTATAAATGTCAACTTAACAAATAATCCGCCTAACTGGGCTACACATTATAAATATTACATTAAAGAAACAGCAAATGAGTATTATAATTTAGCTTTAGATAGATTTTATTTGCCAGAAGATGGAAGTGTTTGGTTGTCGTTTCCTTCTGCTGATAGAAATAAAGTTGACGAAGAAACTTTTCTGGAATTAAAAAAGCAGCATGATGACCCAACATTTATTCCTGACCCAGCTAGATACAAAATACTGGCAATATCAAATGAAGCCCCCGATTCTATTAGAGAATCATATACATTAAAAGGATCTGGTTCAACTGATTTTACAGCATCAGGCTTTCCTTTAAGAGACAGGGGTTTTGTTGAACTTACAGAAGAAAGCTTTGAAAATTTATTTGGAGAAGACGGCCAAAATGTTATAGGCAAGCCTGATTTGTTTATGCAAATATCAGGGGGAGCTAATATAAGTGACAAGTTTGAAATAACAAGTATACAAAAACAAAACTCGATATATAGGGTGCAACTTAAAGCGCCAATGAATGTATCTGTGGCTTTCACTACAAACGGGGAACCATATGAATATTCTAATAGATCATCTGATACCTTCACTATAAGTATGTACCAGGTTGAATATAAAAGAAAACCAGAGTTTGATGGTAGATTTTTTGTTAAAGTATATAAAGACGCTGTATTAGAACAAAATATATTAAAAGGGCAAGAAGACGGGCAATTGTTTGTTGAATATGCAAAAGATGTAGCTTATATAAATAAACAAGCAAAAACTTCTTGGTGGAAAGAGGATTCACCTAGGTTAAGTAAAAAATGGTTTTGGGATAAAGTAAACCCGCTAGATGTAAGGAAAAGAGCTGGTAGCGATATAAAATATCAATCAGGCAACCCATCTAATTTTCCTAGAACAGGTTTAGGTGTTGAAGTCGGGCAAAGAAAACTTAGTATATCTTTTCACGGATTTGGTAACCCATGGGAAAACAAGAAGGCTTTTTACGAAAAGCTACACGTTTGGTGGGGGTGGCCAAGTAATGACCCTGATAGAGCAGATAGTATTGGCTTTGCAAAACAATTAGATACAGCTGGTTCTCAATTTAGATTTACAGATGATCCTAATAAAGAAAACCCGGCAAACACATATACTATAAAGAAAACATACAGGTCAGCTTATTGTGTGGCCAACAGAAGAACAGGTAGACATGGTTCTGGTAAATATGGGTCTAGACGTGTTGTTCGTTTTAATATAATCGTTGATAAGCCTATTGCATATACCCCTTATCCAAATGGAGCAGACGAAACAACTTTGGCGGGTGTAGAGTTTTTAAAATTGTACATGACGGGTGGAGATACATATTCTTCCTCAGATCCAGCTATATTTGAAACATATCCAAAAGAAGCTGTTGATATGGATTTATATTATGCGGCAAGTGATGTATACGCAATAGAAGACGCTGGCAAACCAATAGCAAACCACGGTAATACTATTAAAAAGTTATCATGGTTTAACTGTTACTCTTTTGGACAGGGTGTAGAATCAAATAGAATACGTGACGATTTTAACCAGCCTATTATAGATAAAAACCCTGTGGTGTCAACAGTATTAGACGAATCTTACGGTGAAGAGTCAAAGGCTACAGGATTAATATTCTCTGGTATATTTAATTCAACCAGTGGTGTAAATAGATTAAATCAGTTTATACAAGCTGAAGCTATTACAAAAGATTTAAATCCTGCATTTACAAGTATACAAAAGCTGTTCGCAAGAGATACTAATTTGATTACATTATGTGAAGATAAGTGTCTTCAAATTCTTGCAAATAAGGACGCTTTATTTAATGCGGATGGTAGTACTAATATAACATCGAATAAAGCTGTTCTGGGCCAAGCATTGCCTTATGCGGGCGAGTATGGTATAAGTCAAAACCCTGAAAGTTTTGCAGCGTATGGGAATAGGGCGTATTTTACTGATAAAAACAGGGGTGTTGTATTAAGGTTAGCTGGTGGTTTAGGCGGTGGACAAGGATTAACAGAAATCTCTGCCGCAAATATGCGTGACTTCTTTTCAAATAATCTACACTCCGCCACAAAGTTAATAGGTAGCTATGATGATGACAAAGATGTTTATTATTTAACATTAGATAAACTTACGCCAGAATGGCAAACAACATTAAAGTTAAATGATACATCAGTATATCCAAACGGGTTAGAAGAGGGGACAACTATTGCATTTAAAGAAGATGTGCAAGGTTGGACATCCCGTAAAGACTTTATACCTGAAACTGGATTATCATTAAATAACAAATACTACTCATTTAAAAAGGGTGAAATTTGGGAGCATGGCTCTGAAACCACCGATCGTAATAACTTTTACGGAGTACAATATGATAGCGCAATAAGATTTATATTTAACGACGCTCCCGCGACTGTAAAAAGATTTAAAACACTAAACTACTCTGGTAGTGAGTCTCGTGGTTATTTATATACAGTGGTTGGGCAAGATTCTTCATATAAATTTAATATTGCAGAAGTACAAGCAAATAATTATCAGCCGTTAACTGAGATACCCACAAGAGGTTGGTACAATAGTTTTATGTTTACAAATCTTCAAGATGGCTCTATAAAAGAATTTTTAGACAAAGAGGGTAAATATTTTAATTATATAAAAGGAGAAGCCACTTCGTTTACAACCAACTCAGATAACAACCTGGATTCAAAAGAATTTTCAATGCAAGGTATTGGGAGAGCTACAGTTTCAGGTGAGGCACAAAATACATTCCAATTAGAATATTTTGTTAACGACCAATGTTACGCAGAGTTTACTGCGCCTATAGCTTCAAATACAACACTAACGGTTCTTGAAGATTGCAATCCTTGCACCACTATTGATTTAAATAACTTTGTTGTAGATACTAATACACCTGTGCAAACGCATACATTTGCGCTTGTAAGCGATAATTCCTCGAATGGTAATTTATTAGTTAACGAAACGACGGGAATTGTAACTTTTACCCCCAGTGCTAATTTTAATGGCTCAGGTGGTTCGTTTACCTATACAGCGTCTAATTCACAATTAACTAGTAATACGGCTACAGTAGATATTGTTGTTTCATCTGTAAATGATGGCCCTGTTTGGATTACTGATCCAAGCACAGTTCCTAATGTAACACCTGGTAATGTATGGTCATTTACTGTACAAGCCACAGATGTAGACCAAGACACCTTAACTATTACATCTAATAACTTACCAGGCTGGGCAACATTGCAAGACCACGGTGATGGCACGGCGACAATAAGCGGAAATATTACAGCTGGCAATCATATATTTACAGTTACAGTTAGTGATGGCGCATTAACCGCAGATTTACAAATAAGCACATCTGCTTTATCGCAAATACTACAAAATTTAAGATTTGTTGGTAGATATGTGGGCGCGGCTATAAATAGTCAAACAATAACAGACCCAGACGGCGTGTCTGTATCAGTTTGCCCGTCACCAACAAGTGGAGGTCATGGATGTAATAGAGGGTCATTTAAAGTACTTGCAAATGGAACACCAATAGGTCTAGTCAATATTAGTAATAGCGGAGGCGGTGGCTATTATGCGGGTAATTTAGCTGGAACGTCAGCTTCGTTAATAACAGATCCTGGCAAGCCTACCGGAAATGAAGAGTATTATTATGATAATTCAACATATAATAACTCAGCGGGGAATTCAGACAGGTATCAAGTATTCCAAATGGATGCGGCTACAGCAAATACAATAGCGCAAGCGTCTGGTAATGGCGATATAACATTTACAATAGAATGCAATACGTTTACAAATCCATCAATGCAAACCCTAGACTGTCATTCAAACGCTTTATGGTTTAGTATATTTAGACCGTCGTATGGACAATATTTATGTACAGCCTTTAGCACATCTGATTTAGTAACAATTAACGCCTATACGGGTCAAGTAGTAAATAACATACCATAATGAGTGATCAAACAACAATGAATAATTTCACTGTTCAATCAGTAGAATATAATGCAGTAGCAGGTGATTTAATAACAGAATATACTGGGGCAACTGTTGTTATGACATTGGTTCCTAATACAGGGTTTGTAATTGAAGCGGCTTTGTTTAGCCCGCAGACTCCATTGCCACAAAGTATTACGCAAATAACATTTGCACAAAGTGGAGATAATGTTATTATGACTATGAATGTTGATTCGACCTTTATTATGCCTACAAACAATTTAAGTATTCCTGTATGTATAAACGGCACATCAAGACAAATAGGTGTAATTGTAAAAGGCAAGTTAGATATAAACACGCATGACACAGGCAAATCATCTACAATTATAACTCCTGCAAATTCATTTACAGATTTTGAAGAAGAGGGGTTGTTAGATACAACAGAAGAAATAATAACACAGACTCTTTCTACCGCTAGTGGTTATTATTTTGACAATCAGCCTACTATATCATTAGTTCAAGGTGATCCTAATAATTATTCATTCACTGTTACACCGTCTTTTACATCTCAACCTGACGGATCAAATAGAATGACAAGTGCTGTTTGTAAAGCATTTTATACATATCCCGACACTAGTGTTGATAATCAAGAAATATTAGTATTTGCTAGAGCGGCAGAAATACCAACAATAGCTCAAGAAATTACGGCTTATTCTATAAACCAAAGCAATATACCTAATACAGGCGAGACGAGACCTATATCTATTATTGGTGTTGCAGGTGTCGCATATACTGTAACGATAGTAGCCGATGTAGGCTCTAATCCTAATTTCTCAGGAAGTGGTTCAAATGTATGGTCAGGTACAATGCAAGGATCTATTGAATCAGAATCTATTATTTTCCCTGCAGTAACTCAAGATGTAATTTACACGGTAACCATTGCAGGAAATTTAGCGAGCCCATTCGGTACTAATCCGTTTACATTAACTCAGGTTGAAGACGTTGACTTTAGCATTGAATTTAGCACAACGAACGGTGCATATACAATAACACCTACTGAATTAAGATTACAAATAGAACCTAATCAGTCTCAAATAAACGAGCCAACTGGGCAAGCGTTCACTTATACATGCGTAATAACAGCCGGCACGTCCACTCCAACAAATGGGTTTGCGCCATGGTCTGCTACTAGAAACGACTTTACTAAGTTTGGTGGTAATGATAACGGTTGGAACATTACCAAAGTACAATCTTTTGCAGCACCCGACGGTTCAAGTCTTACCGTACAAGTATTTGGATTTATATTTGACACTTTATTTAATCCTACGGGAACATCAGCTAATTTTGGCGCAACTTTAAATGTGGACTCATTTATTGTATCAGCTCCGCCTACTAGAGCAAAAACAGCTGCGAGTACATTTGCGTATGCTAACAGTACTGTTTTATGCGGACAATCATCAATAGTTAACAATGGATTTATATTCTTCACAGGAACACCAAATGGTGGTATACCTCCAAATGGAACTCAACTATATGATTCTACAACTTCCTCAGGTTGGACAAGAGGCAGTGGTGCATTTGCAATATTCCCGTTTGTATCGCCTGGCACTGGCGGACAGGATTATTTAGTTGTTAATTCAGCTGGAGTGGTTCAGTCAAGCTCGCAATGCCCGTCAAATACTCAAAATAACAATAATAACAATAATAACAACGGAGACGGAATACAATAAAATATGGCAATTCTACAACAAATAACTTTAACATTTACAAAACCCATACAGGTATCTGTACAAAAAGGAGACATATCTTATTATACGGATGATCCTATGGGGGAGAATATTGTTAGGATGGGTAAGATATTAAGTGTTGACCTCCCAAGTAAAAAAATTGTTACCGAAATACTTAGTATAACCCCAAGGCCCACAAGCACATCTTTTATATTATTTACAAAAGACAATAAAGCTAACACAAGCGGTATATTAGGATATTATGCCGAAGTAGAAATGAGAAATGATTCCAGAAAGAAGGCAGAGCTTTTTTCCGTAGGCTCAGAGATATTTGAGAGCAGCAAATAACATGTAATAATAATTATATGTCAAAACCTATAATTAAATCAAATAATAATAAAATAAGTACCTTTACGTCTGACCTAGAGGATTTACAAAATCTATTTATACAAAACAATCATGTTGAAGGAATATATGGAGACGGTAAAAATCTAGTTAACAATGAAATGTTTAGAATAGAAAATGAGTTTTCTGATCAATTATATATGCGTAAAATGTATATGCCAAAAGAATGTGTTGTTATTAGTGCAATGCACCATACCGAACACTTTTGGTTTTTACTAAAAGGTAGAATACTAGTCACCACAGACGGCGACCAAATTGAACATATAGCTCCGTGTTATGAAAAATCCATGAAAGGAGCAAAACGATTAATATTGTCTTTAGAGGATTCATTGTTTATAAATGTGCACAAAAATCCTACAAATACTAAAGACATGAAAGAGGTTGAAGAGTCCCTATACTCTATAACTATAGAAGAATATAACAAAAAAGAAAAATTATGGCAGGAATAGCAACGGCGGCCGCGGTAAGTGGCATAGTTGGTGGCCTTTCTGGTATTGCCGGTGGTGTTATCGGCAGTGGAAAAAGAAAGAGAGAACAAGCGGCAGCGCAAAAAGAGTACGAAATGTACAAGCAGCGCTATAATGAGCTAGACACATCCAACTTGTATGCTAATTTAGAAAACACAATGGAAGACTTAACAGTCGACCAAAGAGCGGCTGAATTCCAACTTCAAGCGCAGCAACAAGGGCAGGCGAATATTATGGATCAAATGGCTGGAGCGGCTGGTGGCAGCGGTATTGCAGCACTTGCGCAATCAATGGCAAATGCACAGACACAAAATGCAGCAGCGGCAGCGGCCAGCATAGGTCAACAAGAAAGACAAAACCAAATGGCGTCGGCTAGAATGGCTGGTTCATTACAGCAAATGGAAGCGGCTGGCGCAGAAAAAGCCAGAGGATTAGAATATAGTAAGACAGGAACGCAATTAGGTATGGCTCAGCAAAGGTTAGCGGCGGCAAATCAAGCAAGGCAGCAAGCAACGCAGTCTATTATTGGTGGTGTTGGTAGTTTAGCTGGGGCGGCAGCAGGAGCTGGAATGAGCGGAGCAGGTGGTGAAGGTGCTGGCTTTGGTGAAAACTTTAGTTCGTTCTTTGGCTTTGGAGGAGGCTCTTAAAATAATACATTATGGCAAAATATAGAAAACCAACAATACAACAGTCAATTGCCCCTAATGCAGCTTTGATACAGGGAGAAGCAATGTTAAGAGCATCAGAGGCAACCAACCCTGTTCAAACAATGAACCTGGTGACTACCTCTATTAATAAATTTATGGCACCGCAAATGAAGGCGGCAGCCGCAAAGAAAAACGCTTCTGACGCAAAATGGAATAGCTGGCTTAAATCTTTAGGCCCAAATGTAGACTTAGAGGGATTGAATCCGCAACAAACTGAAGTTATTGGGGCAGCGGCTAGAAATTTAAAAAATGAATATCTTCAAACCTACCAAACGTTAAATGGCATAAGTGATAAACAATCACAAGAATACATGGATGCTGTGGGTCAAATGAATAATATAATGGCTAAATTTAAAGGTTTATCCACTTTTAAAAATGGTCATATTGAAAAGCAACAAGCTTTTGATGAAAATAAAAAAAATGGAAACTATTCAAACCAGTCTCAAAATGATGGGTCTTATGATACCGCAGTTGAAATATATGGTGCTGGTATTGACGGAACAGGATCGCAATGGGTTTTAGGAGATGATGGGTCTACTATTATGTACAATACTTCTAATGGGGCAATAAGCCCGGCAGACGTGCCTGAAACTACATTGATAGACTATAAATCAGCTGGGGATATAAGCCAAATGCTTACTACAATAGATGAAGCTGGTGTTGGCTTAACACCTCCAAAAGAAAGCGCTTTAAGATCAAAGCTAGAAACAATGCTGGGCTCAAATCCCGCGGCGCTAAACTCTATTATATATGATAATAAAATACCTAATGTAACTTTTGATATACCTGAAGAAATTTTAAATGGAGATCCCAGTATATTAAGAGAAACAGTAATTAATCAAATAGTAGCCTCTTCTGCTACTTCAGCAGCTAATGAAAAAGCTAGAAAAGAAAAAAAATCTAAAAAATCTAGAAGTGGTGGGGGTGGTGGTGGATCAGCATATTATGCTCCGGAATTCACTGGTAAAGTTGATGAAAAGGGTAATAAAATTTACAACAGATTCCCTAAGGATCCAAATGGTAAGCCTATAGTTTTTACAATGGAAGATGTTGAAGCGAGCAATACAACTGCTACTGAGGAAGGGCCTGAAGGCGATACAAATAATGATGGTATACCTGATATATTGCAACCATATGGGCCTCAAAACCAACCAAATGTAAGCAGTAGCGAACCAGCAGAAGAGTCCGAAGTAAATATGAAGATTGTGAAAGGTATGATGGAGCAATGTGGCGTAGATGAGGCTACAGCAATAGCGCGCGTTAAAAACAAACAATACACCTGTCCTTAATAAAATTAAATAGATATGCCAATATATATTATAGATGGTCAAGAGTATGAAATAAATGACTCGAACAGACAAATTTTTGAATCAGCTTACGGTGATTTAGAACAATATAAAGTTGCTGGACCAGAAAATTTTCAACAAGATCCTGCAAATGCGGAGACGGGTGCAGGGTCGGAAACAAATACGGTCTCCAACTCGGAAGATGGTTTATTGGGCTCCAATCCGGAGCCTGAAAGATACATTACCTATAAGCGTAACGGTAAGGAATCGTCAATGTCTGAAAATGAATACAACGATTTTTACGCTGGCTTAGAAGATAAGGGTAGATACCCTAAAACCTTTGATGAGTATGTAAAGAAAACATTTCCAAATACAACTATTCAAACCACGACCTTTGATGAAGGTGAGATGTTAGACGAAGTTGTAGTAGAGGCTAAGTTGCCAGAAAAAATAAAGCAAGCTAAAAAAGACAGCGAAGAGCTTTCTAAGATTATAGAACAGCAAACACCAGAGTCTAACCACGAAGAAATTGCAGGTGAATATTTTACTGGGTTAAACAGTGATGGTCAAATAACCGGCATGGACAGACCACAATTTTTTCCTACATTAAAAAACCCAGATGGCTCAGTCCAAACGTGGAGGGGCAAGCCTCGAACAAGCGGTTTTTCAGAATATACAAATGATTATGATACTGATTTAAAAAATCATTTAGGGCCTGTAAAATATAATCAATATATAAATGCTAAAGCATTAGCTGAAGCGGACGGTGTTAAGCTCACAAAAGACAACGCATTTCAATATATCAGCTTAGATGCAATTAAAGGCAATAAAAATGACAGCACTATAAATACTGTCGTTGCTAGCAAAAAAAGCAAGGCTGCTGAAAAATATATAAGAGATATTGGCGGTTTTTGGATTACAGATGAGGAGCAGGAAAGACAAGATTTAATAGAGCAGTTTACAGGTACTAATGATGTTGTTATGCAAAAAAATACAGCTCTATTAGAAGAAAAGCAAAGAGCCGCAAGAGACTCTAGAGATTTTGAGGCTAAGTTTGGGAGACCACTACTCACAACCGAAACAATACAGGGCAGAACATACGTTCCGTTCAATAGGGAACGTTCCCGGGAACTTGTTCTTGATAAAATAGAAGTTAAAGAAGGTAAAAGAATAGCTGGCGAAGCGGCAGGTATTGAGGATGCTGCAAAAGCATTTGACGAACAGGTTCAGGAGCTGGAAGAGGTTCAAAATGAAATTAGAAATTATAATGTAAATAATGATAATTTTGATGATCCTGATGAAGTTGATTTTAGGCAAAGCTTGTTTGAGCGCCAAAAATCGTTAATGAACCAGATACAGGCGGATCAATTAATACTGCAAGGGCGTGCTGATCAGCTTACTAGTGATTTAAATATATATAAGACAACGTCGGTAGCAGACGCGGCTTTGGTAAAGTCGTATCAAACATCAGATTTAATGGCAAACGTTTGGGAAAGTGCTTTTTTAGGGAGCGGATCTCAACTGCTTGGGGCAGTTATCTCTCCATTTGACGGCGGCGCTACATATGATGCTGCAATCGATTATAATCAAAAATTGCAAACTGAATCCCAAAAATACTTGCCGCAGGCGTTAACGTCTGATGACGATACAAGCGTAGCGCAGTATTTTGGTGACATGCTTATAAGAAACTCTCCTTCAATTGCTGTAGCTGTAGGAACAATGGGCGCAGGCGCTGGGTTAACAGGGGCGGCTAGATTAGCGGCTATAAGACAAGCATCAAACGCCTCTATGGGTATATTCTTTACTATGGAAGCAGGTGGCCAGTTGTCTAATTTAGAAATACAACAAAGAGAAGCTCCTAAAATGATAGCAGCTTTAGAGGAAGAAATAAAACAAGCGAAAGCAAATAATGCTGGATTAGATGTAATAAACGAATTAGAAGCCGAAAAAGAATATCAAGAAAATATACTAAGCTTAAACGCTTTTCAAAAAGGACTTAATAGTACGTTCTATGGCGGAACTGCTGCTATAGCAGAAAGATTAGGTACATTAGGGTTTATTAAAAACTTTCAAAAATATTCAAGATCCATAGGTGGTGATTTTTTTAGAAAACAATATGGTGAAGTCCTAGGAACTAGCATAGGTAAAACTTTAGGTAATGTTACTGCGGTTGGGGCTATAGGTCCAGGCATAGAGCTTGTTGAAGAAGGTGCAACATTGGTTGCCCAAAATTTGAGTGATAACTTAATTTTTCAACCAGAAAATCCTAAAAGCTTAATTGATGGTTTGGACGGCGAGTTTTTTAGAAATACATATGTAACGTCTTTAGCTATTGGTGGGGTTGGAGCAAGCCAAAACGTTATGACTGCGTTAAACAATGTTGTTAAGACCAGAAAGCAATCTAGAGAAGAAAACGAAATACGTGATCAGTTAATAGACATATCTACTAAACTCAACACATTAGACGGCAGAACCAAAGAAGCCATAGAGTTAAAACAAAAAAGAGATAACTTAATAAGCGATGCTTCAGATTTAAACACAGCAATACCTTTAAATTTAAAAAATCTTACTGGTAGTGAAATAAATAGAGTTTTTGAAAATGCAGCAAGTATTAGAAAATTAAAATACCAAGCTTCTCAATTGGATTTAGCTAATTTTGATGCAAGGGATCGTAGAGAATTTGAGCGATTAAAAGATGCAGCTCAAGTTTTATACAATGAAAACCAATCAATATTAGGCAAATCAGAAGCTGAAATAGAAAAGTTAGCAAAAAATACAGCAAACCCACTAGCTACAGAAGTAAACCTACGCAGGTTTAATATGTTTAAAGAAATCGCTAAAGAAACTAAAGGTGTTAATGTTATAGATATAAATAACGAAGAGCAGTTTAATGCTTACTTGAAAGAGAACAAGCTCGACCCCAAAAAATATAGCTATGCGGATGCGGGAAGTGCGGGCCAATTTAATAATGATATATTAATTTTTAATGAACTAGCCACAATAAATATGCAATTCCAAACTGGCATTGAAGCTGAGATTGCGTCGGTTTCTCCTTTGCATGAGCTAGGCCACTGGCAAGTTAAACAACAAGGCATAATAAAAGACAACAAAATTGTTAGTGCTTCCAACGATATGGTTAGTAGTATTATAAATGATGTTAAGTCTAGGTTTGATAAAGGCAGTATATCTAAAGAAGCTTTTGATAATTTTAATGCTAGGATTGCTAGATATAAAGATAAACAAGTTGAAGGGGTTGATGCAGATGAATTGTTACAATTAATTTCAGATTTTACAGCAATAGGTATTTTACCTAAAAGTAGTTTTGGCAATATATATGGCGCAAAAACATTTGTAAATAACATACTTAAAAAAGTAAATGGAGACTACTCGCATTTCTTTGGAATTAATTCACCAAGTGATGTATACGCTTTTGTTGCTAACTGGCAAAATAGAGCATTAGTATATCAATTGCCTGAAGGTGAAGATGAAGAAAGTGATAAAATTAAATCATCAAAAGCTGTAGAAAACGTAAGACAAAGACTTGAATCAATACCCTTAGAACAACTAACGTCTAGGGCTGCTCAGAATATAATAGCAAATGAGCTATTTGGTATGGTAGATGCTCAAATACGTAATAGACTTAATTTAGATCCAAACGTAAGAGAAGAGCTACAAGCCGACGTAATTGCAAGAGTATATGAAGCACAAGAAAATACTAAATGGGACGGCAGGGGTAGCTTATATGGCTTTATAAACGGCCGTATCGCTAAGCGTATACTAGATGCTTTAAGAGCAAATCCAGATTATCTTGATGTTGTAACAAAACAGGAACTTACAGGCTTAGAAAAAGCATCTGAAGTTGTTGTTGAAGATGAACCATCTGTTAAAAAAGAAAAGCCTAGGTTTAAAAACTTATTACAAAGTAATGTATTGCCCAATGACGCAGTGCAATCTATAAAGAAAAAATTACTTAGTACAATAAGAGTGTTAAAATCAAAGCTTGGCTCAAGCATTTCTATAAATAGAACAGTTACCCCATTGATAGCGGAGATTAAAAAAGAAATGGGTAAACAAGCTGATATTGAATTTAAGAAAAGACTTGGCCCTAAAAAAGATGGCATATTAAGAAAAAACTATCTTAGATTTAAAAAGCCTATACTCGAAAACATGACAACCACTTGGTTAATGGGAGCGATGCCATTCGCTGTGCAAAAGCAAGTTGATGGTAAATTCACATCTGATTGGCAAGGTAAAAAGATTGATAGAGAAACTGTAGATACAGATAAAGCGGGCAGAACATCAGGCGCTGACATAGTTAGGAGATTACCTAATATTGCTGATAGAGTTACTGATGAGCAATTTTTATCTTACATGTTTAAAGATGGTGAAGTTATTCGTGGTCGTAAAGAATCTTTATCAAAAGCGCTAGCTGAAGAGATTTCGTTTGATTTATTTAACAGTGAATTACAAAAGCCAGATAGTGAATTAAGAAAAGCTTTTGTAAACAACCAAGCGGCGTTAGGTGCTGAGCTTGCAGATAACTTTGTTCAAGAAGTGCAAAAAGACACAGAGCGAGGTAATATAAAATTTAGTAAAGGGATAGGTACATTAACACCTGCAGAAAATGAAACTCTTAGAGAGGGATTACCAAAGCTAAAAGAACTTATAGTCGGTATGGACAATGATTTTGGTAAAACACCAACTGCGATTAAAAAAGTTTTACAAAATACATATGGTGATAAGTTTACTAAAAAGCAATATGATGGTATATCTAAACAATTTTTTAATTTATTAAAACCATTAAATAAATCATTCCCTAGAAAGTATGTTAAGGTAAGTGAGAAAGAACTAAAAGATTATGTAGACCAAGTTGCTAGAGATGTAGATGGTAATGCTTCTATACAATTGTATACAGGAGCAAGTAATTCTATTAAAAATTTATGGAACACCGGTTCAAACGTTTATATAGCCCAGGAGGCTATTGAAAATGCGCTAAGTAAATTACCAATAGAAACAGTTGTCGCTTTCTTTAGTGGAACATTTGCTAATTCTGGTAAAGTTGGGATGCGTAACTTTAATAGCAAGAAAGAAACATTTAGAGCTGACTTTTATGCGGGCAAAGAACAATGGCTCCCCGCTTTACAAAGAATGTTTCCTGAAATTAAAGACGTAAAACAAAATGGCAATATTGTTTTAAAAGACGGCAAAGTTATAAAGAAAAAGTTTACAGCAACAGGTAATGTTACTGTAGGAATGTTAGATGGAACATTTGATACCGCTAAAGATATTGAAAACGCAACAGCAGCGTGGAACTTTACTACAGCTATAGTTAAAGGCATTAAAAATGAAAATGCTGATATACAAGCTATGGTTTTAGCTGCAATGAATAGTGGCACTAATACATCGTTAAGAGCGGCTGCGCCTGTGTTATATAAAACTGCAGGATTTAATTCATTAAATAAAAATGATTATAGATATGAGCATGCTTTACCCGCTAGACGCGTGTTATTCGACATGTATAAGTCAATTGTAAAAGATGACAAGTCTATAAATCTTAAAGCTCTTAAAGACGATTATAAGGTTGCGATAATACCTAAAACAATGGATAAAGTTATCGGTGATCAAGGCTTAGGCCCTATAGCGGTTGCTGGTTATGTAGCTGGCGTAACACCGTGGTACAGCCGTTATTATAGTATATTAACCAGAGGCAAGGTGCAATATGCTTTAGAGTCTTTAGAAAATGGCGAGACCATTGGTCAAAATTATGCAGACTATTTTAATTCTGAATCTAATCCTTTAACAGTTAAGGCTGATGCCCCAGCTGTGGTAGAAGCTAGTATAGCATACGAGAAAGCTATTAAGTTTTCTAAGAGTTTAGATTATGGTATAAATCCTAAAGGTATAACTGTATTAGATTTTGACGATACTGTAGCAATATCTAAAAGCATGGTGATAGTTAAAATGCCGGTTAATGATAAAGATATATTAGACATTGCTGCTAGAAGAAAATTTGGTAATACTGCTTTTAAAGACAAACAAGACTTTCAAAAAACATTTGATAATCTTTCGGAAGAACAACAACAAGAAGTTTTAAAAGAAGTTCCAGGCCCAACTAAAAGAATCACACCGGCAGAGTTTGCTGCTGAGTCAGTGAACTTAGAAAACCAAGGTGCAACTTTTGACTTTAGCGAGTTTAACAAAGTAGTTAAAGGAAGAAAAGGCCCGTTGTTTGATTTAGCGCTAAAGAGACAAGCTAAGTTTGGTAATGACAATATATTTATACTTACCGCAAGGCCGCAAGAATCAGCCCTAGCAATACAGAAGTTTGCTAAAGGTTTAGGTTTAGATTTAAAATTAGAGAATATAACAGGATTAGCAGACGGGAGACCCGAAGCAAAAGCAGAATGGATAGTCGGAAAAGTTAATGAAGGATTTAATGATTTTTATTTTGCAGATGATCATTTTAAAAATGTTAAAGCAGTACAAGACGCATTAAACTTATTTGATGTAAAATCCGATGTTCAGCAAGCTAAAATTAAATTCAGCAAAAGTTTAAACAAAGACCTCAATAAAATGATTGAGCGTAACAAAGGAATAAAAGCTGAAGCTAATTATTCAAAAGCGGTTGCTAGAAGAAAAGGCGCTAAGAAAGGTAGATTTAAATTCTTTTTGCCGTATGGGGCAGAAGATTTTAGAGGTTTAACATCTTACGTTTTAGCAGGGAAAGGAAAACAAGGAGATGCAGATCAAAAGTTTTTTGAAGATAATTTAATTAATCCTTATGTTACCGGTGTAGCAGCAATGGAAAGAGCTAGAAGAGCATTAAAGAATGATTATGCTGCGCTTAGAAAAATGTTTCCTAGTGTTAGAAAAAAGCTAGGTAAGAAAGTTCCTGGATTAGAATACACTCATGACCAGGCTATTAGAATTTATTTATATAACAAATCTGGCTTTGAGGTGCCTGGTTTGTCTAAGCGTGATTTGAAAGCTATAAACAAACTTATTGAAGGTGACGTTGATTTAAAAGGTTTCGCCGACGGCTTACAGTTAATAACTAAGAAAGATAAATGGGTTCAGCCTAGCGAATACTGGGATGTAAGTAGTATATTACAAGATATAAACGAATTATCTGAAAAAGTTAGCAGAAAAGAATATTTAGCTGAGTTTATTGAAAATGTTGATGCCGTATTTGATGAGGCTATGATGAATAAACTTGAAGCGGCATTTGGGGCAAACTATGTTGATTCTTTAAAAAATATTATAAGCAGAATGAAGTCTGGTATAAACAGACCTAACCAGCCTGGTAAATACGAAAGACAATGGTTAAATTGGGTTAACAATTCTGTTGGTACTATAATGTTCTTTAACCGAAGATCAGCTGTATTGCAGATGCTTTCATTTGCAAACTTTGTAAACTGGAGCGATAACAATCCTCTTAAAGCAGGGCTGGCTTTTGCAAACCAACCAGCATATTGGAAAGCATGGACAAAGATATTTAACTCTCCTAAATTAAAAGAAAGACGTGGTGGATTAAAATCCGATATACAAGAACAAGAAATTGCTAACCAAGCAAGGAATAGTAAAAACAAAGCAGGTGCATTAGTATCTTATTTATTAAAAATAGGTTTTACGCCAACACAAATTGCAGATAGTATGGCTATAGCAACAGGAGGCGCTACGTTTTTAATAAACAGAACAAATACATATAAAAAACAAGGTATGTCGCAGGCTGAAGCGGAAGCTGCTGCTTTTAATGATTTTAGCAAAATATCAGATGAAACTCAGCAGTCTGGTGACCCTATGTTAATTTCAGCGCAACAGTCTAGTCATTTAGGGCGTCTTATATTAGCTTTCCAGAATACGCCTATGCAGTATACACGTTTAATGAAGAAGGCTGCTCAAGATATTATTAATGGACGAGGCGATTTTAAAACTAACGTAAGTAAGATAGCTTACTACGGATTTATACAGAATTTAATATTCAACGCATTACAACAAGCTTTATTTGCAATGCTGCCTGGCTTTAGCGATGAAGAAGATGAAGAGGATGCTGATAAAAAATTAGATAAAAAAGAAGCTCGTATATTGAATGGAATGATTGACTCTATATTGCGAGGCTCTGGTTTATATGGCGCAATAGCATCTACTCTTAAGAACGCATACATGCGTTATGAAAAAGAGGAAGAGAAAGGATTTACTGCTGATCATACTTATACCCTGCTAGAGCTTGCAAACATATCACCTCCTATAGGATCAAAGCTTAGAAAAGTGTATGGAGCAATACAAACAAATAGATTTGATAGAGGTGTTATAGAGAAAAGAGGTTTAGAGTTTTTAGATAAACAAGGCAAATTAAATTTAAGCCCATCGTATCAAATAATAGGTAATTTATCATCTGCATTTTTTAACCTACCATTAGACAGGGTTGTATCTGAAATTGACGCTTTAGCCGAAGCGGTTGATGATAGAAACACCGCATACCAAAGAATAGCCTTAGCTTTAGGCTGGAGAACTTGGGATGTAGGCTCTAAAAATGAATATGAAGACTTCCTTAAGCTGATTGTAAAGCAAGAGAAAAAAGATGCGTCCAAGAAAAAAGCAGAATATAATAGGCTTATTGCAAAACAAGAGGAGTTTGATAGATTAGCAGCTATGACGCCTGAGCAGAAAAAAGCATATATAGCCGCTGAAAAGAAAAAGCGTAGTGATTCTGCTAAAAAAGCAGCTCAAACAAGAAGAGAAAATAAAAGAATAAAAGACTCAATACTAAGATCCAATTAATATGAAACCACCATTTAACATTAGAATACAACAACAAACACAAGCTGGTAAAAAACCAATTAATGGTGAAGTTACCAAGAATGCAGACGGGTCAGGCGGCCCGATAATGGAGAGAATTGATTATCAAAGAAAAACAGATTCGATTCATGCAAACCGATTTGTTCAAAATAACAAAAGGTTTTTAAAGAAAGCAGAAGATAAAGGGGACACCAAGGCGGCTGAATCAATTCAAAAGGATATTAACCTGGTAACAACCGATAGTTACACAGGGCCAATGATTAATGAAAACTTTGAAGATCCCAAAAAGAAAGCTTCTGTTACAAAAAAGAAAGATGCTTGTTATAGAAAAGCAAAAGCAAAATATGATGTATTTCCATCTGCTTACGCTTCTGGATATATAGCTAAATGCAGAAAGAAAAAGGGTAAAATTGGATAATGGCATACGAACAAAAAGGGTCTGCGTTTCCTAAGGTACGTAAGACTAAAAAAGGAGCGTCGCTTAAACGCTGGTTTAAAGAAAAATGGGTTGATGTAAGAACAGGCAAACCTTGCGGTAGAAAAGAAGGCGAGAGTAGGGGTGTACCATATTGTAGACCTAGTAAACGCGTTTCTAGTAAGACACCTAAAACATCAGGTGAAATGTCTAAATCTGAGAAAGCTAAAAAGATTAGAGAGAAAAAAGCGCTTGGGCAACCAAAAGGTAAACCAAGACGAGTAAAACCGGTTAAGTAATGGAAAATATAAGTAAACATATATCTTATAAAGAAGGTATAAGAAGCACAACAGCAGACAGGCGTGGTATTGAAAATAAACCTGGCCAAGTCGAGCGTTGTAACATGGAAATAACAGCAGAAAGAATATTTGAACCTCTACGCGAATGGGTAGGTGGACCTGTACGTGTAAATTCATTTTATAGAAGTCCTAAATTAAATAAAGCTATTGGTGGAGCGAAACGCTCACAACACATGGAAGGGCGCGCAATGGATTTGGACGACACATATGGACACAAAACTAACGCTGAAATGTTTCATTTTATAAAACAAAACCTAGATTTCGATCAATTAATATGGGAATTTGGAACCGACGAAAACCCTAATTGGATTCATGTAAGTTATGTATCTGAGGATGGTAACCGTAATAGATGCCTTAAAGCATATAAAAACGCAGACAACAAAACTAAATACATGGTAATATGAAAAACTTAATAGTAGCTTTATTATTTTTATTTAGTCTAAATATAAATGCCCAATCATTTTTTAAGCAGATATATGATGACTTTTTAAAATATGGTACTGTATACGCCGCTGGTGATATACGTAATGCTTATGAAAATTCACGCAAAGATTTCTTTGTAGAGCGGCCAGCTGATGGTGATTTATATGCAGTTCCTCGTGTTATAGAAGTTACTGAATATTTTGATTTTGATTACAGATATGGTATTGGTATACGCAAGCTCGGTAGATTTGGCTATGAAAGAAAGCCTGGTAATTTTTGGACAGGCAATCAAGTAAGGGAAAGCCAACTTGCTTTATCGGCGCCAACGTCCGCTGTAGATGGTTTTGAATATTTATTCCATTTTGAAAAAGAAAGATTACGTGGCGAGGAATTTACGAATTATAGATATTTTTTAAGACACACAGGTGATCATCATATAGTTAAAGTTGAATCAAGAGAGCAAGGTGCGTTTAACTTTTCTTATAAATCTGCTGAAGTTAGAGCAAGAATTCCTATTGGCAAAAAATTTAGTATATCCGCGGGTGCGATATATCGTACACATGAAAGAGCATACGGATATAATCCTATTGAAATATGGTTAAATGAAACAGAAGTTTACGAGGGTGAAGAATATCCAGCTAACCCTTGGTATTCTTTAGGATATGAGTATGGTTATCAAGATATAGGATATGAGTCTACTATATATAATCCAGATGGTACAACATCCCAAGATTTTGATTGGAGATGGGTTGATCCAGCGGGGAATATAGTTGCTTACACGGATTTACAATTTCGTAATACGGTATTTAGAGATTTAATAAATCGATATAATAATGAACAATGGGATTTAATCGGTACATTTGGTGTTATGTCACCAATTATTGGTACGGATTTTTATCATTATAAAAATAATTTTTGGTTACACGCATACGGCAACTATCTACCAGGCTATCACAAATATGTTTCTGGTGATTTAGATTTTTCATATTTAAATCGTAACAATTGGGGTAAAGGCGGATTAGTTGAAGATGCACAGCCAGAGCAATGGGAAGATTACCAAGTTGGAATAAACTTTGGCTGGAAGATTGGAAAAAATTTAGGAATATTTATTGAAGGCGAGTATAACAAAATGTGGGACACGAAGTTTTACAACTCAACCTTTGGTATAAATTATACATTTAAATAATGGCAAATCAACCACAACAAATAGGTGAAAACACAAAAGTAATTTTAGATTTAAAAACCATCGGTATAATTGTTGGTGGAGTAATTGCTGGGGCTACTATGTGGTTTACCTTGAAAGCAGATATAGCTTTGGCTATGGAAAAACCTGAACCAGTTATTGACAGGGTCGAATATGATTTAAAAGATGAATTGGTTCGGCAAACAATAATGGACACACAGGAAGATGTAGAAATGATCTTAGAAAAGCTGGATAAGCTAGATGAGAGAATATACGAAATTCAAAAAGAAAGATGAAAAAATATTTTATTTTAATTTTAATTCCATTTGTTACGTTTTCTCAAGTTGACGTACCAGATGAGTATTGGCTTACAGATATTAACTTTGATGAAACAATATCAAGCAGCGCATTTGGTGATGATAATGACCAAACTATTGTAATAGAATTTTGGGCTAAATTTAATGAAGCTAATTGCTTTGCTGAATGGGATAAAATTGAAGACGCTTTATATTACAGAGTAGATATATCTAAAGCGCCAAAGACTAAAAAAGAATACCGTGTTAGAATGGCACCAACTTTATTAATATTTAAAAATGGAGTTGTAGAAGAAACTTTTAAAGCAGGATTAGACTTGTTGTTACCAACAAATCTATCTGAAATACAAGATGCTATACGCGAAATAAATAAACAATCAAAATTTTAAATTATGTGGAAATTAACTAAACAGTACTGGAAAGATATGTGGAAAGCATTATGGAGTAAAACTACCATTGATGAAAAAGCTATTGCTACAGTACAAGAAATTAAAAAAAGATACAAGCTTACAGCTCAAGAGTTAGCTGATGTTGCCGATGCAATTAAAGAAGTCGGTAATCAAATAGGTGATATTGACGATGCTGTTAAAGGTAAAGCTAGAAAAGGTAGAAAGAAAAAATAAAAAAGAGGCACCATTGCTGATGCCCCCTTTTTTCAACACAACAAACTAACCATCGCAGGCTACGCAATCTTCACTCATTGCTCGCGCCGCAATATCTCCACGCAGGACACTTTCTGTCCGCATATAATACAATGTTTTAACTCCTTGTTTCCAAGCATCCATATGGACTTTATTAAGCCATTTGGGTGTAGCTTCGGAAGGGAAGGCTAAATTTAGACTTACAGATTGATCAACATATTGTTGACGTATACCTGCTTGTCTAATTAGTTCTAATTGGTTTATTTCTTTAAATGTTTTAAATATTTCTTTGACAGGCGATTCGTTTATTTCGATACCGTCTAATTCTTTTATGCCTTGTATCGATCCACCGTCTTCTAAAATTTGAGACCATATTTCCTCTGTGTTTAATTTATATTTTCTTAAGACTTTAACCAGCGTTGGATTCTTACGAATAAACGTACCCTTGGCAGTCTGTTCAGTAAAAACATTGGCGGCCCAAGGCTCAATACCAGGGCTAACGTTACCGGCAAGCTTACTATTAGAAACAGTAGGAGCAATAGCTCTAAGATGAGTATTACGCATCCCCGTGCCACGGCACCACAAAGGCTCACCATAAACTTCAGCCAATGCCCTAGAAGCTCTTTCAGATTCAATCTTAATTTGTGAAAATATTCTTCTGGTTTCGAATTGAGCCTGAAGACCCTCAAACGGGATGCCGTTCTGTTGAAGATACGTATGCCAGCCCAAGACTCCGAGCCCAAGAGCGCGACCCTTTTCTGCGCTTCGAATAGAGTTTTCGAAACCTTTTCTATATTTAGCGTTCTGTATAAATTCTTCAAGGACACCATCAAGAAACCATATAGCGTCATAAATAATATTTGTATTTTTCCACTCTTCATATTTTGTTAAATTTAAAGATGATAAGCAACAAACAAAGCTGTGATTTTCATCTGTATGTAATGTAATCTCAGAACATATATTAGTCATATGCACTTTTAAAGCATTGTCTTTATATGCGTCGGGGTTATTCTTATTTGTATTCCCTTTAAATAAGATGTAAGGTTCTCCAGTAGCTTTACGCTTTTGAAGTAATTTTCCCCAACGTTTTCTAGCGTCCCTATCTCCTTGTTCAAGTCTTCGCATAAACTTATCGCCAACAACAGCGCACTGGTGCAAGTTAAGTGATTGTCTGTTAACGTCTCCTTTGGGTTCACGTATTTCGAGCCACTCTTCGAAATCGGGGTGATCAATGTTAATATTAACCGATGCAGCTCCTCGTCTGACAGATCCTTGATTAGTGGCAAGTATTGTTGAATCGTATATTTTACAAAAAGGCACAACGCCATCACTTGTTCCATTGCCTGTTATTTTAGCGCCAGCGGGTCTAATCATATTAATACCAATGCCAACTCCACCGCCATGCTTAGCGAGCAGCATCATTTCTAAATTCTTTTGCCCTATATCTTGTATACTGTCAGCAACATCTATACCAAAACAGCTAATAGGTAAACCCCTGTCTAAGCCAGTATTAGATAAAACCGGTGAGGCTAAACACAGCCAGCCGTTCCATATATATTCAAAAAATGTTTGCGCTTTTTCAGGCTTATATAATCTTTTAGCAACAGTAGTCGCAACTCGCATATAAGCATCTCTTGGCGTTTCTCCATTAAATAAATAGCCACCAGCTATTGTTTTTTTGTATACTTCAGTATCTCCCCAAGATGGATAGTCAACTCCTTTTTTCCATTCTTTATTCCACATTACTTTTTAGGTTTAGTATGTGTATAACCTTTTTTCTTCATTCTTGTGTGATCTGCTATTTTATTAGCCTTGTACCCTTTACCTGTTTTAGGATCGTACATCATATGTGGTTTAAATTTTTTTGCCATAGTTTTATTTTATGTTAAATATAATATTGTGTAAGCTATTGCTACATTTAAATTTACCGCTACTAAGTTCCATTGTTTTGCAACAAATACTTGCGGTATTGATATTACTCCGGCAATAATATATATTATTACGCCAGTTGTATCTGGTAGGAGATGGGGAGCTGTCATCATAAATCCTGTCCCCATATATCCTAACCTGTTTGCCAATCTTTCATGAGGCTTTAATCTCCTTTGCCTTACTAAAGCTTTTAAAAAATTTCTTTTAGTTACCATATGTCTTCGAAGTCTTCTCCTTCGTTCGCTTTCGAATAATCAGTTGGCCTAACAGAAAAAAAGTCAGTATGGGTATGACCGCCAGTAAGGTGATAAAACCAGTCCATTCTTTTGATTGCTTTTTCGTCATAGACTCTATCTGTCCAATCTTGGTCTTTATATTTTTTACTCGTATATCCAAGCTCTGCGATTTTGTCTCCAACTCTTTTTTTGATGAAGTGTTTAAGGTCATAAGCTTTTAAGTTTTCTATATCTCCCATTTCAAACATCTTAGTTATATAACTCATTTCGGCATTGTGCATTGTCAATGCAGCTTCAAATACATGAGGCTCACATTCCTGTTTTAAACCCGGTATTTGCGAACACATTTGCCTAAATAATTGACAACCCATTCTGCTGTGTAACGATTCATCTCTTACAGACCATTTCATTTGTTGTCCAATACCTTTCAGTAAATTTCTTAACTGAAAAGAATAAAGTACAGCAAAAGCAGAATACAGGCTAACACCCTCAGCAAAAGCACTAAACACAGCAAGAGACTTCCCAATACCAACAGGCTCGGTGCCGCCATAACTAACCAGATTGTCAAACCTTGCAGCAGTTGCCGGCTCGTGTAAAAAAGCTTCATAATCTTCAAGCCCAAGTGTTTCATTTAAATAACTATAAGCTACAGCATGTATGGTTTCTTGTGAGCCGAACATCATAGCCATTTGCTGTATCTCATGTTTAGGAAACCATGACACGACTTTTTGTGTCCAGTAATCTGATACTGCACATTCTGTCTGAGCAAAACCTAGCAAGATATTTCCAACTAGGTTTTTTTCTTCCGGTGTAAGCTTTTCGTTCCAGTCTTTAACATCGCCCTGCATAGGTATTTCTGTATGCAACCAGAACGATTGAGCTTGCTTTAACCAACCCTCTGTATAATACTCAGGATATTCAAAAGGTTTATAAGGAATTCTTTCTGTAAATAATGGTATGCTCATATTTATTTATATATTTCAAAAGCAAAATCTATAAAAGGCAAGTATAGCACGTGAGTTGTTTGGTATTCTTCGTCATAAGTTCTGCCACCTATTAATATACCGGGATAAAACCCAAAAGATAAACTCCAATCACCCTTGGCCTCTGTATTTTTTGACATAATTTTTACTGTTTTTATTATTACTTGTTTTTGATTTAGCGTGTACGCCAGGTCTTTTCTTCGTTACTTTAAGAACATAGTTTGATAATTGTATTTTAGCCATAACATTTTATATTATATTCATTTTGTTTTTTAACTATATCTTTATACTTAATATATCCTTTTACGTCCCAAGACCACTTTATAAATTTATCTATTTGACGTTCGGCATATTTTTTACGAGCTACTTCTTTCTCGCGCTCAATATTAAATTTACTGTCTCGTCGCATTCTTTTTGATTTTGTGGTTTGTATAACGTTACATTGGGAAATTGATTCATAACTAATCTCTTAAATAACTTCCATCGCATGGGGAAAGATTCATTTGCCCTGCCTTTTGTTTCGATTATAAAGTCTTCCCCAATAAAATCTGGCGTATACTTAATAGGTAAAATACGTTTGCATCCTCTATTTTTATAATCGCCTTTTCCATTAGAACATCTTTCATAAACTTCATTTTCAAAATGAAAACCAGCAAGCAGAGTAAATGTTTCTCCCTCATACTTTGATTTAATTTTAGCCTTTTTTAAAGCCATATACATATATCGCTCAAGGCCAGAAGCGAAGTTGATTCCGTCATAAGTAACTTTTTTACTTACAACGGGACCACGCTTCTTGCTTCTTCTTTTATAAGACCTTCTCATCGTAAACGTCTATGTTACTAATATTGTCGTTGAAGTCTTTGTGTCTATTTAGCATTGCTTCTTCAATCTCATCGCATAAAACAAGTTTTGCTTTTTCGATATAATTAACTGCGTCCATTAACTCTTCTTGTATATGAGTTAGCCAAACTTCAAGCGACTGATCATCTTCATGTAACGTAACGCCATATTTCTTATAGCCTACATCTGAACGGCTTTTAATCTTATTAATTACTCGTTCAATTACTTTGTCTCTAATCTTACTCATCTTTTACAAATGTTCCGTTAATCATTTTACCTGTTCTTGCGGCTATCTCTTGATAAGCTGAGTCGATACAATCTTCAACCTGCAAACCTTCAAGGTGAGCTAAGTTTGTAAGAACAACAATCATATCGCCAATAGCGTCTTGTATTTCTGGCTTATCGTGATTTAATAAAGCTTTAGCAAGTTCTCCAGCTTCTTCTTGAAGCTTTACATATTGAGTTTTGCTATCTCCATTTTCATATATGCCTCTTACAGCAGCCCAGTCGCGTATTAGATCAAATCTTTCGCAATCTAAGTTGGTAGTTAAACATTTTTCTTTAGGATTGTGATTTGGATTAAAGAAAGCTTCATAAAGAGCTTTGTTGTAAACGTAGCTTCTGTTCTCATTAAACATAGATGTTTTAACATTAGCCATAATCCACGGAATATTTTGCTTGGTAATTTCAAACTGGCCGAATTCCGTTCGCCACTTCAAACCAACGTTATCTAACAATCTGCCTTTTAATTTATTAATAGGGCAGGGGAACGTTGAGGTTTGTTCTGTTGCATTTATTTTCATTTTATTAAATAAGTTTTTATATAATTTCAAATCTTTTTTATAGCCATAAGACTGTTGAAGTTCTATTTCCTTGTCTGATATATAGTCTATATCTTCGCTTGTAAATAAAACTTCGTATTCGTCTGGATCATAACCTTGTTGCTCCGTAACTCTTTTATTAAGATTACGTGTAACTCCGATTTTTTTACCAGGAATGTGATATAAATAGTACATATTTTTAAACAGCTACTGGTGCAGTTATTACTTTACCGGGTTGATAATTGTTTAATGTTAATACACCATCGCCATAAGCATATGTAGGAGCCGAAGAGAAATCTTCTTCTAAATATTCAGTAACAGCTTCTCTCTGATTCTTATATATGTGTGCGTCTATAAATTTAACATCAATTGTTTTGGCTTGATAGCCTGTTTTGTCTGCTACATACAATAGTAATTGAGCAAACAATGCCATATCGTAAGGAACACCTAAAAATACATCCGCGCTTCTTTGTAAAGCAAACATGTTTAGATTATCGCCTTCTACGAAAAATTGAAAGTATAAATAGCATGGAGGCAAAGCCATATCTTTTAGCTGGTTTGGATTCCATAAACTAATTATGTGTCTACGGCTGTCTGGATCGCTTTTAATGGCTTCTATTACAGTTTCTAGTTGATCATACTCTTGATCATTAAAGTTCCTTAATTGATGCCCGTAAACTGGTCCTAAGTCGCCGTTCTCATCTGCCCATTCATTCCATATTGTATTCCCAGCATCTTGTAATGATTTTATATTTGTTTCGCCGTTTATAAACCATTTAAACTCCGATTTAAATATTTTTTCATACATTTTTCTGCCGGATAATATTGGAAAGTATTTATTTATATCCGTTGTTAATCCTAATGCAAAAGTAGACGCACAACCAACACCCGTCCTGTCATTTCTTACAACATTATTTTCCATTATGCTATACAACAGTTCTCTGTA